>ERZ724508.317-NODE-317-length-35097-cov-5.876577_pt1 | contig 35097 bp, 56 predicted proteins | sample MGYA00376041_ERZ724508 | MGnify/ENA primary metagenome ERZ724508 (study PRJEB28724, sample SAMN07190887) | wastewater metagenome | isolation source: effluent of sewage treatment plant in Hong Hong | place: USA: Christiansburg, Virginia | collected 2016-03-01 ...
GGTGGGGGTCGAGGATAGTTATACATGTCGTAGGGGGAGCGATATCTCCTGGGTGGGGAGTTGAATTTCTCAGGACACGCGCAGAGCATAACTAGAAAAGTTAGCAGTATCAGAAGAAAAATTCCTCCAATGACCGAAACGGTGACGATCCATGCTATTCTCGCTGCTCTGTTGTATTAGTACCAATAGCCATTGTAGTAGTAGTAACTCGTGTTAGGTGGATGCTCGCACTGTAGGCTAGCGGCATTCCAGAGGAAGGTACGCTCACATGAACACTATTCGAAGGAGACGGCATCAGCAGCAGAGTTGTTGATAGAAGCACAGTCGATGTAGCATTGGCTTCCATTCCAAATGAACTGCGTTTCGCAGACGCATTGGAGAGATTCGTTGAGTGCTGGATATGCATGCGAAATCGCCGAACAGTTGAGCACACAGGAGGAGGAGGTATCATTCCACTGGTAACCATTGGGGCAGTCTGACGCCATCACACATGAGAAGACAGCAGTAACAACGAACAGCCGCAGAGCCGCTGTTGATATTGCCATTTGAACAATATAATTATTCAGTTTCGACGTAGAACGATTTCTTCTGGCCATCGATCGATCTTGGATCGGGAGCACTTACGATGTTGATCCCAATTATAGAGTAAAATTTGAGAGTTCATTGAGCCTCATACCGTCTGTCAATTGGTTAAGTATTAATGGAGTGTCGAGGAGTTAACGTTGATATTCTGCTCTGTGTTATCTATAAAATATGATTCTTCAGTCAATAAGGCAAGCGCTCCAGCGACTTACCTATCAGCCCGAGGCTTCCATAGTTATTGGGTACAAGCGCAAGCGTTCGGTGTTCGACATGACCAACTACGAAGAAGACTGGCTTCCTCGTCAACAGCCCTACCACAAAAATCGTAAGCCACAACTTCCGGGTTGGACAGATCCAAATGCACTCTATCCCAGACTCATTCCACCCATCAGAAAGATGGCTGGTCGTGCGTGTGACTATATTCGGCAACTTGAGTTGGAAGAGAAGCAGAAGATTCATCGCAAGCGAGACTTCCTCATGCCGGATGTTAGGTCAGGCGATATCGTTGAGATCAGCTACCAAGAGACATTTGAAACCGACAAAGTGGTTAAGTACCGAGGATTTGTCATTGCCATGACCAAGAAGAACAGTCTGATGGCGGGAATGGTGTTGGCTATTCGAGTGGGTGGAGTGAATGTACAAGCACACTACCTCATCAACAGCCCCAAGGTCAAAAACATTGAAATAATCGCCAGGGGTTCTGGAGATCGCAAAGCTCGTTTATACTTCCTTTGGGAGCGCAAGTACTTCACCAAATCGTTCATCCAGCAACCATGGAGGAGCAAAGCAAACAAAAAACGTAGCGACGATAAGAGGTACAGTGGAAAGGCCATTCAAGGTTCGCTTGTATTGGATAAGACCGAAGACGATTCGGTCCGCCGGGTTCTCTGATACCACTCACCGTATGTAAATGCCTCAAGGATTGTTAATTTTAACTTGTCAACAATATGGGAGCAGGAGGCAAGAAGAAGACAGCAGTCAAGTCAACTAAGCCGCGCCGTCTCAGCAAGAAAGAGCTCGTGCTGAAGCGTTCAGCCCGCATCAATCGGCTCATTCTGTTGAAGAAGAAAGCGAGAGCAGCAGATAAAGCCAAACACACACCTTACAAGAAGAAGCTCCAGGACGCCGCAGAGAACGAACTTGTCGAGGCCCAGGAACCAGTGTTCCAGGACAACGCAACTAACGAATAGCTGAACATCCTTCGGTTGTTGAACCTTGCTCCGACGAATGCTCCTGAAACCAAAACTCCAGCTTACATGGAGATGCTAGAGCAGAACCTTTAGAAAAAACTGCAGGAGCTGGATCAGGACAGTCTGGAAAACCCGGAGGTCCGACGAGTTTACTCTGAAATCGGGCAGATCTTCTCGCAGTATCGAAGTGGAAAGGTCCCAAAGGCATTCAAGATAATCCCGAGATTGGTGAAGTGGAGAGAGGTGTTGGAGATTACACGACCCTCTGTATGGACGCCGCAAGCGATGAGCCAAGCAACAAATATATTTGCTTCGAACTTCGATGCTGCTCGTGCAGAGATGTTTTACTCAGAAGTACTTGTTTGACTGACGTAGTATCTGGTTCCAGCAGTGAGGGAGGATCTTCGTAAGAATAAGAAACTCAACTTCCACTATTTCGAATCGCTACGTAAAGCAATCTACAAGACAAATGCCTGGTTCCAAGCAGTGGTGCTGTACTTCTGCCAGAACAATGCGACCTCCCGAGAAATTCAGATAGTCGAGACACTGCTCAAACAGATGTCCATCCCCCCACTCAGTTCAGCCGTCGCCATGATCAAGATGGCCCAGATGGACCCCAACCCAGCAATAATCCACTTCCTCAAAGCCCTCATCGAGAAGAAGTACAAACTGCCGAAGCGCGTTATCGACAGCCTTTCCGAATTCTTTTTGAAGTTTGGAAGTGTGGAGCAGGAACTGACTGTGGCCTGGCAACAAACTTTTCTGTCCTTCTGCAGTCAGTACTCCAGCTCCTTTGACGAGATGCTCAAAGTCAGCCTGAAGCAGGTGGCTGAACTGCATAAGCACCACAGCATTACCGCCGAGATCCTTCGGTTCCTATCCTGACGGCTGAATCGACTTTCTATTATTAACATCTAATCAACCAACTGCCAAGATGTTCCTGTGCTGCTGGAAGAGGTATCAGATGTGCTGATGTAGTCGCTACGAAAAGTGCCCCAACCACTCCGACTGTTCGCTTCAGTTCATGTGCATGGACAAGGGATGCTACGAACCGTTGTGTGAGAAGTGCCAAGTAGACCACATCCGAAGGCACAGGAATCTCGGTGAGCAGTACCCACCCATAAAGACCCTGGAGACCGTTGAGAAGGAACTCTTGTATTCAGTGGAGTTGGAGATCAAAGCACGAACAGCCGAGTCGCGTATGGGTGGCGATATCAAAAACACTAAAGATTTGATCAAGGATTATGTGGATGAGTTCTTCTATCGCAGTGCAGCTGAACGTCTACGGAATCTCCGGATTCAGAAAGAAATTCTCAGCAGTCAACCGAGTGTGAAAGCAATGCTGGATATACTCACCGAGGACAATGGGTACTTCATCGATGAGAAATTCCAGCGACGCTTTGAGACCTTCCTCGCTCAAAACCTCACTCTCAACAACTGAAGCTGATACTGGTCGATCGTAAAGGTATACATCAGTCAGCGTTTAATATCGGGGTTGCCTCTTCCTCCGTCTTGGAAGAGTTTTAGTAGTGCTGGAACGGTTCGGTAACCTTTTCGATGAAGACTATTGCGGGGTCTTTGCTCTATTCCTCCTATCGATGTTTTTCCTATTGGACTTCCTATTCGAGTTAGGCAATTTGCCTTGCGAGGTTAGTTGCTAGTTTAGTGGGATCAGTTTCTATGCTTGCATCCTCGTTAAGTTCGCCAACGACAGGCGGCATCCTATCACCTGAAGTTGGTACAGGTAACGACCTGGTTCTGAGCAATTCAGTCCTCAGAAGCTCGTCCATTGCGCTTTCCTCTTAATCCTCAGGCCAGACAACAGGTGGGTAGTACAGATTGGAAGCTGTGAATTTGACAGCCTTTGTTGGAAGTTTCTTCTCTTTCGGTGGAAGCCCCTCACCCGATATTCTCACGTTAGCAAGTGTATTCTTAATGGTGGTCGCCATCAGCTCTGATTCCTCACGTGTGAGTGTCCCAAGGACATCGGCATTAGCAATTGAGTAACGTTGGGTGATCCTATCCCTGGCTGATGTCTTATGCCCATAATTGATGAAGATTTCCAAGGTTCGGTAGAATACGAGAAGGTAGATTACCCACCTAATGATGAGCATCACATCGATTTCGGAGGCGATGACCACTTCTGAGGCGCCAGTGTTGGCTACCGTGGGCAGCTCAAGCTCCATCGTCGGGTTGTATTGTTTTAAATTGGTGATTACCTTTGATGTCGCACATATACTGTATAGCTGCGCAGCCGCCAAAATAATGATCGTTTCAAGCATTTCAGAGAAATTCTTGATGCGCCAAGATTATTCTGCCATTCCATAATATTTTTCCAAAGGTTCGCAGCTGCATGACTGAGAGGCTGCGAGTTATCGCTGAGGAAAGTGACAACTCGCTCATGGATAAGCATCGCTTGGACCGGCAGCACAAGATGTATCTAGCTGCCCAACAAATGCACGGCACAATCGAAAAGAACATCGAATCTGGAGACGAAGTCAAGTTCTACTTCGAGCGGCTGCTGAAGTTCGACTACTGCATCATGCTGACTACGTCCATGAGCATCACGTTATCCATCCTTTACGTACTGTTGCTGGCCATGCAGAGTGATGCTGATTTTCAGAATGACACGTCGAACTCGAACCTGTGCCTGCTCATCATGTCGGGACTGGTACCAGTGTCGGTGGTAGTGGCTATACTCCGCTATCAGGCTCAGGTGCAACTCGAAATCAGTGAAACGGAGTTGAGCAAATTCGACACAATATTCACTGCTGGCAAGTTTGAAATGTTCGTGGAAATCATCGTGCTTATGCTGCAGCCATACCCCTTTCTCAACGGTAGTAGTGAAAGGCTATTCAGGCATCCGATTCAGCACTAGCAACATCAGGAACAACTACAGCTTCGACTTTAAACTCAACTACCTCCTTGTACTCCTTGGCTTCGCGCGAACATACATTCTCCTGAGGGTGTTCCTGCTCAAGACTGAATATATGTCTCCTCGAGCTAACAGGGTGTGCCGCCTGTATGAGGCAAAAAGCGACTACTTGTATGCCATAAAATGTCTCTTCAAGGATCATCCAATGCCTCTCATCGGAGTGTTTTTTACGGCAAGCATTATAATATTTGCTCTCAGTCTTCGCATCTGTGAAAGGTACACTGCAAAGCGATATAGAGACTTGAAGGCGGAAGATCCCAAGCATGGTGTGTATGACGGACAGGACCTTGAGAGTTTCGCGAACGCCCTTTGGCTTACAATAATCACAATGACGACTGTTGGGTACGGCGATTTCTATCCTCGCACTTTACTAGGCCGCATCATCGACGTGTTCCTCATCATTTGGGGGATCTTCATCGTGTCGCTCATGGTCGTCGTGCTTACCAACACCCTCAATATGGACCTGAGCGAGAAGCGTGCCCTTACAGTTTTAAATCGGCTGGACTTGAAATCAGTCCAGAAGAAACACGCGGCGAACTACATAATTAATGCTTGGAAAAAGCAGCGGCTTGTGAAGCAGCTCGGTCGCTTGGCAGCTACCCCACAAAACTAACAGGAATCTCGAAGGTTGACTCGAGATATCGATGCACTGGACATTCGTCTCAATCAGTACTCTCGCGAATTCAAGTAAATCGAGCAAGTTATGCAATCAATGTTTGAAATCGACGATGTATACGAGCAGATGACGAGGCAGTTCGAGAATCTAATGGACGAGGTCAACGAGCTGATGACTGATCAGACAAACACTGAGGAGGTTCTGAAGAAATTCCTTGATAGTAGGAGGGCAGAACGTGCTTCTATCACCCAACCAGCCAAGAAGAACAACTGATGATGATACTCCTTCAACTTCTTTCTTGAGGCAACATCTTCCACGATCAAGTGAACAGTCACTGATATCACCGTACCGAAGCAATGGACTGCATTGCGATAGGCGAGCCGAGTGTTCAGGGGTCAAATATCTTTGAAGAAATACTCAGGCTGTGGGTGAGCCCTCGCGGTTTTACATGTTTTCAATTTCTTCGCGAAGTTTCGAAGTTTTTTTCTCATCGGTTTGCCAATCTGCCGTAGCGTGGTGGTTCCAGCCTTTGACATCCCAAAAATAGGCGATTGAGTAAAACATATTGAAAGATCACCTCCGGTGTTCAAGAGCTAGCTGTAGCGAAGAAGATTTAAAGTCGTTCCTTGGGAGTAGCCAACCACGGTGAGCAGCCACCTATCCACTTCGCTATGTGCTTAGGGGATGACCAGGAAATGGCGGGTGAATGTATTTCAAGAGGAATCTTTTGGTTTTGGGATAGGTATGCAGATTGGATGAGGCGATCCCATGGCGCAACACTAGAGGTTGGGTTGATGCCACAACCGGGACAAAGCAACACGCGGATTATAAATATTGAAGACTGCTTAGCTGTTAATAATAAGTGCGGCATATAAGCCACACAACTTTTGTGGGGGGTGGTAAGATTGTCTTCAGAACCCACAAATTCTAACGTCGAGGATAATCTGCCTAAATTCAAGAATTTTAAACCGGCCAGAAGTACTAAGCCAAGTTTAAACTCAAATTGAATTAAATCCTCAATTATCCAAAAGGCCTGCACTTTGCGTAAATCAAGCCAACTTTGAATCGGTGGTACCCTTAGCCCGAAAACTCTGAACCCGTTTCGACCAACAGCCACCCAAGTCGGAACAAGAGAGCTAATATATTTCATCATTAATTTGGTGGTCAGAGGGATGGTTCGATGTGTTCGGCTACGAATCCCAGTGCTATCTCTGTGGCTTGGGATACATCGTTTAAGGTCATCGCAGTGGTTGCCTGTTCCTAGCCGAGGCCCAGAAGTTCCTGAGTTATGGATTAACATACCCGATAGTAGATGAACTCCTCGAGGCTTTAGCATTCAAAGAAGGTGCCTGTCTGTTGCTCCATAAAGCCGTAGGCAGGTACAAACGTGCCGGAGTCAGTACTATACTCTTGGTGAGCTTCCAAGGGGGACTCCGTCCAAACCATTTGAACAACCGTCGGGTATTCACTGTGAGGGCTGCCTTCGATTTGAGTGTTGTATAGTGTCCAGCTGTCCATTGGTGGCAATCTCAACTATTAATTAATTGATAGAAGAATGATCCGGTGAGGCTATGAAGCATTACTCAAACCAACTGACGGTCCTCCGTGAATATGCACTGAAAATTTCACGAATAAAGATCTTGGAATTGGCTGCCTCCTCACAGCCAACGACCAATTTAGAAGCGATATTTCGAAGACTACACGAATGATTCAGGAGCTTCATTGCTGTTACTGCGGGGAATTCATGTCCTGGCCAGCTTCAAGCTGGAAGCTGGTCAATCGCATAAATTTATTCCTGGAATGGATAACTCACAATGGCTGTTCGTAATATTCGCCGACAACTGGTTTTTTCAGGTTGCATTGGTAACTAACTGGATTTTACTACGACTTCTTCAAAGGTCAGTCGCTGACCGTCTGACAACGAGTATTGGCTAATCTCGTAAACTTCCAATAAATATATAAGTTCCTGCTGGGTCTTAATGCCTTGAGTGGGTCTCCTGTCACTCCAGATTATCAGCACTCCATGTTAACCTGGAGATCTCTCCATTATACACCAGAGGCAGGATCGATAAAGCCAACGGCAGCGATGGATTCGCTGGCTTCATACCTACATACTCTACCTGTTCCTCACAGCAGAGGTCCAGTAGCAGTTAATGTTTGGCAGCTGATCTTTTAAAATCTTGGGCTCGTTCGAAGTTTTCTCTAGTTCGATGAATTTGATGTTGGCTGCAAGTAACTAGGAAGGCTCGTGCCCCGGTGTGGAAGCATACCTCTTTGACGGCTGCTCTATGTGCTATTAGATTTTGAATTCGTTCGAAGAATACTCCTTATTTAAATCAATACGATCTGGGATATTAGCGGACATCCAGAAGGTACTGCAAGCTAATAACCGCCGGCAGGAACTCAAGCTGCGGCCAACATACATCGTCTATGCGTCAAAACCAGCTATAGCTCGAGCTAACACCAGTTACATCTCAAACTAGGGGTTGACGGCTTCAGTGGTCCGACTTTCGCTTCCTTTCATTTCCTCGATTGCTTTCTTCGAGAGATAGACCAACGCCGCAGTTAAGCTTAGATTTAAATTATATTTCCTCGGTAAGGAGGGCTCTTTGACCCTATGCCTTGGGGTTTCTCGGGTCTTCGTCCCGTATGGAAGGACGGTGGAGGTTTCAGTCTTCTCCTACACCCCTTTGATATATTTAAAAGGCGGATATCCCAATTTTGGGCGGTGATGAGTTGACGAAGTTAATGACATAAACACATATCAGTTGAGGTTCAAGTTGTTGGGGGAAAAGGCTGAGGGCATCTCATTCGGCAAGTGCTCAGAGTTGGTTGGTCCATCCATTACGTTTTGCATGGCGGTTCGACGCTCTTGAAATTCTAGCATTTCCTCCATGCTCGAGCAAGCATAGAACACTCGAGACTCTGGGTCGTAGAAGCCATAGAGGAACTATGTGGGCTCTGGTATTGGAGAGGAGGGCTAGTGAATATTTACGAATTGAATGGCGGGGTTGCCTAGTCCAAGGACTTGGTGTTAGTTCGGGTCCTCAAGAGCCTTGCTTTGATTGTGGGCGCAATAGCCGAAGTTGTTCACGGGCATGGAGAAGTTAAATAAATTATATTGGGACTCACCACGGTTAGATTTGAAACCCATAAAGTTATTTTGTGTGGTGTCGCACTTTCCGTACACTTAAAGGCCTCAAGAGGCCCGACCCGAGGAGGTGACCTCCGTGGCATCGGTTCTTTGAGAATCAAAGGTCGTCATCGATTCAACCCCATTCAATATTCCCAGTGACATTTTCTAATCTAATTGCTGTGATCATACAAATAATGGTGGACCTAAACAGATGCCTCGAAAAGCTGGAGAAGTTCAAGATACTCGAGGAGAGAGAGCTCAAGACCATCTGTGACCAGGTTGGAACCAAGTAATGTAGGTCAAAGAGATACTCATGACATAACCCAATGTCCGTGAAGTGCAGGCCCCAGTAACTGTCTGCGGCGACATCCACGGACAGTTCTATGACCTCCTGGAGATCTTCGAGATCGGTGGCAAGTTACCAGTATGCCCGTAGCTAAATGCAGAACACAAACTACCTATTCATGGGAGATTATGTGGATCGAGGCTTCAACAGCGTTGAGACTCTCTCGTACATGCTCATCCTGAAGATTATGCACCGGGACAGGATTACGCTGCTACGTGGTAACCACGAAAACAAGTAAAAGCGTGGATGACGAAGGGAGATTAACAGGTTCTATGGCTTCTACGAGGAGTGCGTCAAGAAGTATGGAAATGAGAATGTCTGGTGCATCTTTACTGAGGTGTTCCAGTTTTTCCCTTTAGCAGCGACTATCAAAGGTGAGTTCTTCTGTCTACATGGTGGTTTAAGTCCATCAGCACAGCGAATTGACCAGATTAAGCATATTAACAGGGTACAAGAGATTCCACAGGAGGGTATTATGTGCGACCTCATGTGGTCAGACCCAGAGGAGGGTCGACTCGGCTTTGGAAGATCGCCGAGGCAAGTAGGCTACATCTGGGGTGTGGACGAAACCGAAAAATTTTGTTATACGAACAACCTTCGGATGATTTGTAGGGCGCATCAGTTAGTGATGGAAGGCTACAACGAAGTCCATGATAAGAAGTGCGTAACAGTCTTCTCAGCACCGAACTACTGCTATAGGTGCAACAACCTGGCTTCGATTGTGGAGATAGACGATCTTTTAAATGCCAACTACCAGCAGTACGAACCGGCACCTCGCGAGAACGAACCGAGAACGGTCAAACGTGTTCCTGCTTATTTCTTATGATGAATAATATTCCCTAACAATGATTCTCGCAGACGGCTAGTCGCTGGAGGCGGAACTTCTCAAGCTCTTAGACCAGGTGCTGGATATGCTCGAGGTAGTCTGCCGAACAGAAGAACCTGTGAACCATATCCTCGAAGATTATAGGGACAACAAGCATCTCACCCATATCATCCAACGACTGATGGATGTTGCTTCCAACGAATTCAAAGAGTAAGCCAGCAATCGACGTAGGCTCAGGCAATAGAATGACCGGTTGAAGGAGCGCTTCGATCAGCAGCTACGCAACTTCAAACTCGAAAGAGCGTAACATATCAAACTGGAGATGGAGCTCAAGAACTACATTGAGAGCCTGCAGCGCTAACCAACAGTCACTAAACAGCAGGGCGGCAGCCACGCCACTTCGAAGGAATCTCGATCCAACCATAAGCCAGCCAAGTCCCTGTACCCGCCAATTCCCACTACTACCTCTACCGTGCCGTCGGCTATGCTATCGCGGCATAGCTGACCCTCCAACATTTCTTGATATTGATAGTTCGTTCTCATTTGGCTGCAGTTCGCATTGCCTCAGTCATCAGACTTGTAGAAGGTTGCCAGCCCATGAGCGATCCCCTTGAACATTGCGTGGAACTCCTCCTGTGTAACGAACCTATTCCAGTGTTCAGTATTGGCATTCCAATTGCGAATGTGCCTGTAGATCTTATTGTCGAGGTGGTTCTGCACTGGCGTGACGTAGCTCAGCACGAAGAGACCCGCTGCAGCACCGATAACGACCTTGCTCATCTACGTTTGGCTGCGATTGTTACTTTGGTTATGATGGTGAGCTGTGGATATTGTAATTATAGGCGATCGGCAGCCACCGCTACGCATAACCTCAGACTACACAACGCACGATATTCTAAATTATCGGCGAGCCAAGTTTAACTTGTTTCATGAATAAATTTATACGATCGACCTATCTACTGGAGGGCGAGCAGCTTGCCGGCTAACCGATCGGATGATACTATTTCATCGAACTTGCTTTCAGTTCTAGCTGATCGATCGGATGATATAAATAATACGCCAGCGTGTCGTTGATTTGAGCCCTGCATGTCTGAAGTTATTCTAACCACAGAGGAGTTCTATCCCTTCGGCGAGATCAAGGATAACAAACGCCTCAAAGTGTCTGTCAGAAGGGTCGTGCCCTTCAGTTCATAAATCGACTATCAGCGCTTCAAGTCCAAAATTTAAGTGCTCAAGAGCTTGCGGCTGGAGTGCCTGGTGAAGCTGACTCGGGTACTGGAGGATGAAGGTGCCTTCCACCTGATGTACGAATACGTGCCGTGCAAGCTACGCTACCACCGCTACTAGCAAGAAGAACTGATCCGTAACCACCTGCAGGAAATATCGCATGAGCTGCAATCCAGACACATGAATGTCAGATTTGAGCACCTCAACTTCGGAGTGGGAGTGCATAACTGCATCAAGTACTATCTAGACATCGAGCACATCGAAATTTCTCGCGAAGCAGACCAGGTAATCAAGCAGCTTCACACCAACCAAATTAACCTGGTGATGGAATGTCTCGCCAGGGAGCCTTCTAGCTCTCGTACAGAGCCCACAATGGAGTTCGACAAGGAACTCCTCGAGTGTAGGTTGATGGAGTTGGGTTCTGAGCCTGCAACTCCACTCGGAAACAGGCGACTTGGTAACTATAAAAGCATGACGAACCTCAATAGTATCACCAATAACCCACTTGAAATGCTGAGAAAAATTGAGGATAAGTTGGAAATGCTCAAGAAATAAACGAAGAAGTACACCCCTGCCATGCGAGAAACCTTCAAGTCCAAGGAGCACCTTCGCTAGACTGTCAAAGAATACTGGAAGAAGGAGAAAATTGACTGTCGCAAGATGTCTGGGCACACCATCTACACCTCGATGTTTAATAGGAAGGGGCAAACACCGGAGAAGAAGGAGATTAGTGAAGCTAAAGAACCTAACACAGCCCCCCAGCCAACAAAAGTGGAGAGCCCCAAGCAAATATCGCCAACATCACCCCCTTCAATGCCCTCGACCAAATCCGTGAAACTTCAACCTGCGAAACCTTCGAAGGAGCCTTTGAGTAAACGAGACTTTGCAGAACTTCAGAAAACGGAGTTTCAATCCTTCTACCGCTCCAAAGAGACATACGTTCACGAGTTCTTGAACGTCTTGAGTGAGGACGATTCCTTATCGATGGATCAAAACCACTTGAAACAGCATGCCCAACCAGCCGAACCAGTTGCCAGTCAACGTGAGAAGTCCAGCACCATTTATGAGAACGGAATTCAGCTTCACAATGCACCGAACCCAGCAAAATTTAATTCTTTGCTGGCTCGAAATCAATCTTCACTAAGATCTGGGGAAGCCAAGAGTGGAAACCGATCCGCACAGCTTTCCTCCAAATTTGAAGTCAAGACCAACGAACTCAAGGAAAGAATGGCGAAGGCATTCAAGAGCCGAGACGAAGTCCAGAAGACTCGTAAGAACTCTGTTCAAACTCAAATTGGAGTTCGCCGGTGATACATAATTTTGCTACATCTATCTGTCTCTGAAATCACTGTGATATCATACGCTCACGCTGCGGCTAAGCACCTCCGCAAGCGCACTTGAAGCGTGAGGTTTGCTTAAAAATAGAAACTGCTGGCGTGGGTCTCTTGAAGGAATATTGATGATGCCGAAGTACTGCCGGAAGTCACAGACTGGAGCCCACTCAGTCTCCTCATCCAGATAGCTACTTGAGAATTAGACCAAAGCTTTGGATAACCATTGAGGGTTTTCAGCCAGGAAACCTGGATCCGCTGACCTTAAAGCAAGTTTGTACTAGCTAAACTCTTTTTGCAGAAGTTCGAAGATCTTTTGAGTTGGGCTATTCGGAGGCAGTGTGATGATAGCCTCGATGTTGACAACTGAAGGCTAACTGCTTGTCAGTTCAGTTACGATGAGCTCTGGATGCCAAAAACGACGGATAAGCTCTTGGATCGGCTGATGAGATCCCTCTGCAACTTGCAGCAAAGTCGAGTAGATGTGAGGATTAGGCTGGTTAAGACCAATATCAAGCCTCTCAATGTAGTTCTGGAGCTTGTGGATAAAGTTAAAGGTCTCCTTTCCGAACCCTAGATCATTCCGAGTATGTTGGGTCGCACTGATTTGAAGGTTCGCCTTCACGCAGGTAAGTACGCTCGCATCGAAACTCTCATCGGTGAAGATATAATTCATCCTTGCGATCACTGACTTCTCAGGGGTCGGGTCCTCTTGGAGACTGTCCGCCTTGTCTGGCTAACCGTTGTAGTTGACGATTACCCGAGGAAACTTAATACCTTGGGTTTGCAGGTGCTTTATGGCAAGCAGCAGGCTATAAGGTGCAGTGGTGGTGAATATAACGCACTCTTCGATCTCAGGGTTGACTTCAAAAGTCTGGAACTTAGGTTCATGGACAATTTTGTCAATCTCCATCGCCTTGATTTGCTCGACAACCGGACTATCTTCGAGAGAAAAATAAAGTTTTTGGAGGTACTAGATAACTTTGTGGGGCTTGAGGTGAATACAATAGACAAAGCAAAAGCTTTGTTTCCGTGGGTTATACAGCGGCTTGGCTGGTTGTTGCTCAGCTGTAGCTGAGATGGTTTATGGAACAGGGACAGGTACTTATTGAGTTTACTTCCCTGAAATCTCAGGCTCCACCTTGGACTCTTCTTCAATCCCGGTAACTTCCTTTTCTTCAGTCTTGACCCAATATATCTTGTACTTCATGGTCTTTTTCATTCTTTTGACCATTTGCAGCAACTTGTATTCAAGGATGGACCTCTGGAGAGCCTCTTTGTTCTCGATAATACCCTTCAGAGGCTTGTCTTTCAGGTTTGAGCGCATTAGATTGATCAGCATCGAGGAGTCAGAGAGCCCAAGTTTAGTGAAGTAGTAGTCGAACTCATGAAATGGCAAGGGAGTCTCAAACACTCTCTTCCGGCCTTCCGGTGGGCCATGTGTAATCACAATGATTTTGCCAGTCGGCTTGATCACGCGCTTTGCCTCTTAAAGCATTTTGTTGCTGATAGTTAGATCCTTGCCGCAGATGACAGCATCAAGGGTGCCCTTATCCAGCACAACATCGAACGATGCGTCTGGGAACTTCAAGTCGCAGCCATCCATCACCAGCCACTCCATCTTCTTTCCCTTCGATGATGTGGCAGTGCTCATCTGCTCAATTACGCTCTCGCTAATATCGATGTTCACGATGTTGTGATAGCCGGCATCGTACATCTGCTCAGAGAGTTTACTGTTACCACAGCCGAGCATTAGTATCTTCGCGGACTTTTGGATTCCGTAGGCAGACTCCAGCGATTCTTTAAGCTCTGGGTACTCAACATACCAGTCGAAGTAGAGCTTCTTCCCGGCATACCGTTCCTCCCAGAAGTTCTTCTTGGCGTATTCTTCTCTCGAGAAGACTCGTTGTTCACTACTGGACTACATCATCAATTGTTGATTAGACAATCAGAATCGATTAGCTGCTCACCACAGATACTAAAACCGGCCGAATAGAAAAGCGCAACTGTTATCGAACAAATATAATAATTTCCCTAACGACAAACAACAATGAACAAGGAGAACACAGTCCTGTTTACAGGGGGGCACGGAAAGCGGGTGGATGAGTCTGAACCGCTGGATAAGAAGGTTCTGCTTGATAAGGGACAAATAACCGGCAAGCCCTGCCGATTGGAAGAACCTAGCAGTCCCATCGGGGCTGCTCTGCTAAAGCGAAAGCGCGAGTTCCAAAGTCGGCCGTCCAAGCCCTTGGAAAGCATTGCCTTGTTTTCTTGTGAGAACTGTCAGGACGTCTGATCGATTACTGTGCTGTATTGTTTATAAAGTTATGAAGGGCCGAGAGGTCGAAGGCGAGATGCTGAAGATGCTGTTCGTTGTGAGGGAAATACGCACAGTATTGGAGAGCATCATAAAGGGAAGGAACGAAGGAGTTGTCAGCGAAAACATCATGGATGCTTACGTAGAAGAACTTTAAACAATCCTAAAGTATCTCAGGCAGATGCCGACAGATGGGATCAGCCCGAAGGACTTAGAGAGGGGCACACAACCTTCTAGAACGTCAATCGTCTCGAGCGCTCTACGACCTAGTGGTGAGATCATAATGGAATGCCAATAAGACGAGCGGTCATCGTATCCACCGAGCCCGATGAAATCGAGCGGCGCATATGAAATAAGGTTAAGGGACCGCAACGGAAGACCAGGTGCCCAACTGGAAGTAGGCGAACTTGTTTAACTGAACCATGAGCTTTCAGATTAAAACGAATATCTAGAGTCGAAGCTAAAAGAAGCCTAGGACTATATCAGAAAGCTAGATGGCCAGCGATCACTTCTTGTGAAGGAGGTTGAGCATTTGCGACTTAACCCTGTTCGTATCCAGTATGAGAAGGACCCTGTCTTCTTCAGACTAAATGTGGAAATCTAGCGGCTCAAGAATGAGCTGACTTAAACAAGTCAGTTCATCGTCAAGAACAATCAGGAATTCGTCGATGAAATACAGGTAATGTTTTTGGCAATTTAGCGTTACAACTAATCGATTTGGAAACTACAGCACGAAGTGGAGAATTTGAAAGCAGCTCTCAAAGAGGCTTCAGGAGTCATTGACGAGCAACACAACACCATCGAAGAAATGCGTCGAGAAGATGTGAAGCTGTATCAACAACCCAGCGTTATTGGATACTATCGGGAAAAGAGAGCGGTGAGCCGCGATCCCGGCCACGAAACATAAAGGATGGAGCCTCGGAACAGCAGTCCAAACCAAAAACAGCTTCCTCTGCTAAAATAGCGCACCGAGATAACCCTGAAACGACGGTTGAGCCCCTAATCGCGCCTCCCGTGATTGTACTTGTTTCCGTTCAGGTGGGAAAATTGTGGATCAGATTTTTCAATCGGGATCCTTTCCCGAGCCTTGCAGGTTGTGGAGGTGGCGGAACAGTCGGAAATAGTCGATGCCATCACGGAAGAACGTCGAGAGTACTGCACCCGGCGGCGTTATCTCCAGCAATGACGTCGACAGGTTGGCTTCCGATTTGCTCTCCAGCTCTGAGGTAAGCGAGTTGCTTGGTGGGGTATTTGTGTCCTGCACGGGCTCGGGCTTTTGCTTCTTTTCAGCTTTGATAGAGAAATAATATACTTGCTTTGTAGCTGGCATCGAGCTTCCGGATGTGGCAGAGTACGTAGCGTGGTGTGGGTTGTTGCTCTTACGCACTAGACTGATTCGCAGTTTGCTCGCTTCGGTAGAGCATCACGGCGTGCATCCGGAACAGTGGCCCTTCGTTCTTGGAGTTCGGGAAGAAGCGTTAGCATTTGACTGCAGAAGCTACGATGTAGGTAACTTCCGGACGCTTCTTTGGTAGGTCCGTTGTGAAATTCATCTTCTTCCAACGGTATCGCTTCTTCATTGACACACGGGGAAAGCCAAACTCAGATCCTATGGAGTCGCCCTCGACGAAGTATATAGTGCCATCTGCATGCTCCATAAATGTACTTTCGGGCTGCGAGTAGATCAGTTAGGGATGAGTCTTCTTGGGGTACCGGGCGAAACCGAACTTCTGGCAGTAGCGGTCGAGGTTGCGCAGCATGTGCGAGTACTCCTCACCTGCATCACTTTTCCAGTTACCTTTCAGCCACTTGTTGTGCCAGTCGAATTAGATGGCCTCTTCCGGCAGTGGCTGCAACGACGGCAGTTCTTGCTAATCGTCAGAAGCGGCCAACGAGCCAGGGTCCTCGGCCTCGACGAGCATGTCGTTCGGTTGCATCCGCCCAGTCAATTACACGATTATATGAAAAAACACTTCATTTATTGCCCCCTTATGATAAAACTTGCACAAATAAATTTTATTTGGGACGCGACGAGCTCGTTACCCGGTCTGCTGGGGCTGGCTCTCATTGGAATATATTATAATGTTGGCAGGGAAGACACTTCGATATCTTTTTAGTGCGAGCAAACCCTACGTCTGGGTAAACCGCAACACCAAAGTCATTTGTCAAGGTATGACTGGAAACCAGGGTACCTTTCAAACCGAGCAGGCCATCGCCTACGGCACGAAAATGGTTGGTGGAGTTTCTCCGAAGAAAGCCGGCACCGTCCACCTTGGACTTCCTGTTTTCAAGAATTGCGAAGAAGCCAAGAAACATACCAACTGCGATGCCAGCGTTATCTACGTACCTCCTCCAGGAGCCGCTGAAGCTATCATGGAGGCCGTTCGTGCTGAGATTCCACTTGTTGTCGTGATCACCGACGGTATTCCACAACAGGACATGGTCAAGGTCAAGTATGCGCTGAAATCGCAGAAGAAAACAAGAGTTATAGGACCCAACTGTCCAGGTATCATCAAGCCTGACGAGTGCAAAATCGGAATCATGCCCGGCTATATTCATCGTGCTGGAAAAATTGGAATTGTATCGCGTTCGGGGACCCTTACCTACGAAGCTGTGGATCAAACCACGCGAGCTGGTCTCGGTCAATCAACGGTCGTTGGTATCGGAGGTGATCCTTTCAATGGCACTAACTTCATCGATGTCCTTGAAAGGTTCATGGAGGATCCCGAAACCAAAGGTAAATTGATTTGAAATTCAGGCATCATCATGATTGGCGAAATCGGGGGTATGGCAGAGGAAGAAGCTGCTGACTGGATTAAAAAGAACAACAAAGAAAACAAACCGGTTGTGGGTTTCATTGCAGGGCAGACAGCACCAGAAGAGAGGAGAATGGGACATGCAGGAGCTATCGTTCAGAGTAATCTTTTGAGCTAACATTAGAGGGAAAAGGAGATGCTCCAAGCAAGATTAAAAGTTTGACAGATGCTGGAATTCGAGTGGCATCCTCACCCGCTCAACTAGGCAAGACGATCGCGGAAGCAATGAAGCATCTTTTGTGATTACCGCTGTCGATTAGTCATTCATCCACACTTATCAAATCATTGACGCATACCGCTTCTGGGTGGCATCATAGAATTTGGCTGGCCCATCATTGGGTGCATAGGCATCACTCCACCAGGCATCCCAGGCATTCCAGGCATCATTCCTGGCATCATCCCTGGCATCATGTTCGGAGGCATCATCCCTTGCATACCTGGAGGCATCATTCCTGGCATACCCATTCCCATTCCCATACCCATTCCAGGCATGCCCATACTCATGGGCATTAATTGCATCATGGGAGGGTACATCTGCTGAGGATAGGACTGAGGTTGACGGCTTGTCTTAATGGTTTTCATGTATTGTGCACGGTCAGCCTTGTCCAGGAAAAGGTTAATTTTGCACTCACCATCTATGAACAGCTCACCCAGTTGGGGATTCTCAACATCTGTCAGGATAGCCGTCACCGAATCTCTGAGTCGCCTAGCGTTTACTTGTTTTCGAAGGTAACAGTACCCTTCTGGATCTTCTCGCCCTTACGAGTTTCGCCTTTGTAGATCGAGTGGTTTTCGATTTTGCCATACGAGCCAATCCTTTCTAGAACTGTATCTAGAGGGATAGTTGACAGCAAATGGCTGATATAAATAGATGCTTGGGTGTCGCGATCCTTTCGAGCCTTGAAGAAGTCCAAGTCCAAGAGGTCGTTCCCGAGAAGTGCACGGTTAAAGTCTTTCCTCGCCTTCTCCATGTTTAGTGGGTCTTCGTAAGTAACGACTGCAGTTCCGAAGCTCCTTCCACTCTCTTCTTTGTACTCAATTTCGATAGGCTTCGCTAGTTTGCCAAACCTTTCCAGTTCTTTCTAACAGTAAGACCCAACTGTACGGTGATATTGGTTTCCAGCTGCTTTTTATCGCTGCTATAAGGTATCTTCCTCAGGAAAAGTTCCTTGCCCTCGTGCTTCGAATCACTTCGAACATTCTTTTCGAATTTCAGTAAGACTCCCTCGCAGGATGACTCACGCTGCTTCAGACAAGCCTCAGCATCCTCTTCTCGCTCGAACTTTACAGTGCAAGCATGAGTGCTGGATCCTGCTGACTGGGCAAATAGATGCAAGTTTGTAATCTGAGTCGAATTGGGCGAATACCTTTCCAAAGTTCTTGAGCTGGTTCTCAAGAGCCTGTCGAGAAAGTCCTCCGACGTCTCGGATGTAGATTTGATTATCGCTGCGAGGAGCATACTTCTCCACACGAACGGAGTTGCGGTTGACTGTGATATTTTCGTTGTCGACGGCCTTGCGGGCTGAGTGGTAACAATCCTACCGTCTTCAGCAGTTTGGAACGTGACAAATGCGTAGTAGTATCCGGGCTTTGCCCGATTTACGTTCACCTTGACGTCCTGCACGGATTCTGGTTCGCGGAAGGCCTTGCGGATAGTCTCACCGATTTTCTGGAAGTCGGTTTCGTTGTCGAAGGTCAGTTCGCCAATGAAGACCTTGCGGTCGTTGTCCACATGTTGCCCCTGCTGATCCTCCATGAGTGGTGATAATAATATTAATTTTCCAGCGATTAATAGCCGATCAGTGGTGGCGCGACCCTCCATAGCGATCGATGGGCCATTCCCTCAAGCTAATAACAAAATGCTAATTAACAATTTAATCCGTGGTGGATCCCATCTCAATCGATTACTGCTGCGACAGCTAGCAACCTCGTCCTACAGATCAAAGGTCGGCTTGCGTCAATCATCCTCTTTGTGGTCGCAGCTCAACATCGAAAAGTTCGTCGAGTTCGATAAGTTGGATTTGTATGGGCAACACTACGATAACCCGGAGAAGCTTTCTGAGCTTCGCAAGCACTACAAGGAACAACCGCAGAGCATGTAGATAAGCTACCGGTATATCCGCGAACTCAACCGTCAGCGGAAGTATCCCACTGCAGACGCCATCGCAGAAAAGGTTCTTCAAAGTCATTCGCCACAAGCGAACTCTAAACTAGGCCGCTTCATCAGCTACCAGCAAAACTACGCAGCTAAACACCTCCCTTTCAACCCGGAAGACATAAAACTTCAGCTGAATGCCTGGAAGATGTGGAAGAGATACATATTTTTCTTTATGTTTCCCTTGCTGCTCTTATTGGCATTCAGCAAAAATGTGTCGAGCGAAACCGACCTACTCTCTGAGATGTTGAGTGGGAAAAACGTAAATAAGGAGGAAAGAAATATCACGACCCGATTTTCTGATGTCTTGGGAATAGATGAATTCAAGGATGAACTTATTGAGATCGTCGACTATCTCAAGCATCCGTAGAAGTATGAGAACATGGGCGCAAAATTACCCAAGGGAGTACTTCTTGTGGGCCCGCCAGGAACTGGCAAAACACTGCTTGCCAGAGCGATAGCTGGTGAAGCGGGCTGCAGCTTCTTCTACAAAGCCGGAGCCGAATTCGATGAAATGTTCGTGGGTGTTGGCGCCAGCCGAGTCCGGCAGCTCTTCAAGAAGGCCCGCTAATCAGCTCCGAGCATCATATTCATCGATGAAATCGATTCTGCAGCGGCTAAGCGAAATAGTTATCAAGCGTCGTACAGCCGTGACACAATAAACCAACTCCTGGCAGAGATGGATGGCTTCAAACCCACCGACAACGTCATTGTGATTGGGGCAACAAACTTTGAAGATGCCGTGGACCCAGCTATAAAACGTCCTGGTCGTTTCGACAAAATTATCCACATTCCACTGCCAGATGTACGGGGACGCCAAGCAATCCTCAACCACTACTTGAAGAAGATCAAATACTCAGCATTTATCGACCTACAGGGGCTTTCGAGAAGATCAACAGGTTTCAGTGGTGCTGATATCCAAAATATGGTCAACGTAGCGATACTGAATGCTGTGAGAAACGGTATAGATGCTTCTTATTTAGCTCGTACTTCTGCCTAACCTGAGGACTTCGAGTACGCCTACGACCGAATCAAGATGGGAGTCGGCAGGAAGAAGATGTATATTTCACCGTAAGACCGTAAGCTCACAGCTTACCACGAGCTTGGGCATGTCTTAACAGCAATGTATACAGAAGGAGCCACCCCAGTTCACAAGGTAACCATTCTACCGAGGGGTGGAGCACTTGGCTTCACTGCAACGGTACCCACACAGGATAATCTTCACATGACAAAAAAGTCCATTCTGGCAACGATCGATGTTGCGATGGGCGGTCGAGCAGCTGAATAACTATTCTTCGGTAATGATCAAATCACAACGGGATGCAGCGACGATTTGAAAAAAGCTTCGCAGCTTGCTTACCTTTATGTGAGCAAGCTAGGCATGAATGAACAGTTGAATTTGGCGTCAACATCCGATGGCATGACGATGTCTGACGAGTACCGCTATGCAATCGACAAGGAAGTTGACCGAATTTTGAAGAGCAGTTATCGTCGAGTCAAGGATCTACTGAAGAACAACGAAAAGAAGTTACGCCATCTGACCAAATAGCTGATCGAGAGGGAGACACTGTCATTGGAGGATATTTAAGTTGCGCTGCTCAAAGTGTGATTCCCTTATGCTCGAAACATTGGCACTTTTGTCTATAATTCCTCTCCGATTTCATCCAAATTTAAAAGTTCAAGAGAACGACAACCCTTGAAGCAAAATCCTTTCAAAACGCCTTGGTACAAAAATCGTATCATTTCAAAGAACCCCGAACCCTCACAAGAGCCTGAAGCAGCCGAGGCGGCACATAAATAATCGGAATAAAGTTTTGTTATAAAGAATCCAGTTCAACGGTTAGTAGGCGGCTTCTCGTGAAGTGGCTGGGAGGTGTGAACACTGTATCCTGAGTCCAGTGGCCCAGCAAAACGCCCCTACTACAGGATGGCACTAAGGAAATATTTTAAACGTATTTCTCATGCAAACACCAACAGACTGACGAGGCTAGATTCGTTTATACGATTGAATATGTTCAGAAGCCCCCGAAGACAGTGGGGCGACTCCATCCAAAGTGTATTGACACTCCCCCAATACGAAAACTCTCCAAGTTAAAGGCTCAACAGTTCGTCAAATAAAGATCATTATGTGATAAGTTGAAGAGTGGGGTCGGGATACGACCGATTCAGCCGATCGTCGTTGAAGATTTCAAATAGTGGTTCCCAGGGATCGTTTGCCTCAAAGATCTCATGAATTGGCTCCAATTGCTCCTACTCCATCTCCGACTCTGTTTCGCGCGCCAAAGCCTGCATTTGTTCGAATTCCTCTTCGGTATCACAGAAGAAGAAGGTGTTTAGGTAGTGACAGTAGAATCCGAATTTCTTCTTCTGCTTTCCCTACTCCTCCATACTAGAGTACTGAGCCATGTCCTCCTCCTTGATGTCCATTGATGACTGATCGCATTGGATCATTGGAAGTTTCATGATTGACTCGGGAAGTTCATACTGGTCACTGTACACTAGTTGGTTCGAATGCATCAAAAGCAATTTATCTATTATAGCATTTAAACCACAGGAGCATTAAAAGGCAGCTCTACATCCTATTCTGAATTACTATGATCCAAAATCCTTCCGTGAGTCCTCCGCCGGCTAGCTCCTAATTTAAAGCTCAAAGTTATATTCTGAGAAAAATCACGAATTGTGAAGGGAAGCTATCTCATTAGCTGGCAATAGTCAAGCGTCTGCCGAGTTTCAGCACATCACAACTTCATCTATGAGATTCAATTAAAACTATTGCTCTAGGGGTCCCAAGTTAATTATCTTTACCGCCCATTACCCATCTTAAACATCGAGGAGTTGGTGGGGTCACACCATATCCTGGCAGTGTATTGGATTCAGCACTTTCGAAGTTGATCTGTTGTTTTGCTGATGGTCTCTTGGCTTCATCATTACTACCGCCTAATTCCTATCCATCGCAGATCGGCTAGATCCTTTGGAGTATGATACTCGGAATATGATGCTTGGAACTTAAGACCTCTTCAGCTCAGGATATCTACCAAAGCGACCCGAGTAAGACATAATTTTCATGGTTTCTCCATCATAGAGACAGAGGTATGAATCGACATCTGTACATCCCCTAGCCCAATCGTTTTTTGCCTTTCGATAGGCGTAATGGGTCAGTCTGTCCCAGCTAATGAGGTTCCCGCGAGCAATCAAAGTCGCGAGGGGGTAACACGATAATTTTTCAACTACCCCTCTGCTCAAGGTCTAACAGCTTACCTTCCATTACTCAGACCATCGAAATTCTGATAAACGGGAGCTTGCTCATGGCTCGTCTATCTGCCTTGCCACTATCGTGAGATTTTATGAAAGTGCGCCTTTAGCTATCAAGCAGTACATCCTTTATATGGCGCTTATAAGCAGTTCGGTTGAAAGACAGAAAATATAACGAGGAACCCAATCAACTACAGCATTTCATTCGATATTTCCGTTGCGGAAGGACTGCAGCACGAGAAAGCCGGTATCGTCACCCACTGCTGCCACCAATGTTCCACGCCGTTGCCCACAGACCAGAAATTGAGCAACGGAATCAACACTAACTTGCGAATCGTCATGAAGGCTATCAACGCATTCAGCAGCTATGCTTTTAATCCGATTTTTTATTTCAGTCGGTCCGACGTCACTTGTTCGGAGAGTGGATACCCAAAGAACGTCACCAAGAAGGAGGATAAAAATTATTCACTACCCAAGTTCACTTGACGGCTCCTTGTCAGGTATTCCTTCTTTGTGAAGGCGATTCGGCTGTTTAGTCTCTGGGTAGTCTTGTGTCTGTGTAGACTCTTTCGTACCCTCCATTGGGAGACCGGATTAATTTCACGCGTGTATCAAATTCAGGGGACTCTTTAATTCCTCCAGATATTATCTGCCCATACGTTGTTGTGATGTCTATTCTAAACAGATATCGGCGAGATTCGAGAGTACGCGAATGCTTCGGTGCTTGATACCTGCTTGACGATGTTATTCCGAGGGCATCAATCCTCAAATATTGGGTTTTGTGAATTTAAAAATTCAGAGAACTTAAACAACACAGAAGTCAATTCAGTCTTAGATCATCATTAAAATTGGATCAGGCATTGGGCCAGTCAGTTTGTCGTCTCTGAAGATCTCAAGGAATGGCTCCCAGAGGGTGTCGGAAGGTTGTTCTTCCATCTCGATGTCTGGTTCCGCTTAAGCAATGCTCTACGTAAAACCCTTCGTACCATCGCATACAAGTATTCTTCGTAGGTATCGCAGTAGAGGAAGCAGTCTTCCTGATTGCAATAGAACCCATAAATGGGTGTTGTGGCGGGAACAGGCTGTGTTGATACTGGAGGGTTGTTGGAGCTCTGCTGGAGATAAGCAAAAGGTTCAGCGAACTGGTGGACTTGTAGCTGAAAACCAAGCGCAGCCGAGCTGTCCTAGTTTGCGGCGTTCAAACTAGAACCTGAATACAACATTATGATATTATTATTTGTCAAGCACTGGAGGGTACTCGCTTTTAACCAGTCCTTTGATCCAAAATGAAAAGTTTGACTTCCATTATCTATCGAGCAGAAATTTGAATGTTTCCCACACAACTCTTTTGGCGGTCCGCATCCTGAATCAAAACAGTTTCAAGCAACTACCAGTAGATAGAGGAGCCAGCACTCTTGCTCCGAAGGGCCTCTATCAAGGTGTAGGGACCGTTGGTAGGCAATTAGCTGAATTTTGAAGTTACTAGCCATCGAATTTCGAGGAAGTGTCGACCAAACGACACAAGCGATTGATTCTGCCGCCAAGTGATTACAGCAGCTGAACTCAGATTCTAGTCCTCACCTTGTACCAACAGTTCACCTTTCTCCTATTTAATCAATAATTAATTGGCTAAGGATATTTCTTTGGGGGAGGACCGGGGATTAGTCATAGACAAAAGAGCCGTAAAGGAGACCGCGCTTTCCCAAGTCAGAATATTTCAAATTATTACACTTTCATGCCACGGTAGCTAATCACCATTCAAGTCGGGCAATGTGGAAACCAAATAGGCTATCGCTTTTGGGACTTAGTGTTCCGATAACACTCTCAATCCAATAAGTCTCATAAGTACGATGACGCGCTGAGCTCTTTCTTCCGGAACACCAACGCTAAATCAAATCTGCCCGTCGGCAGCGATATCACCGACCTGAAGGCTCGAGCAGTGATAGTAGACATGGAGGAGGGAGTGATCAACCAAATGCTCAAAAGCGAACTGGGCGAGTTATTCGATTAAAGGCAGTTCATCAGCGACGTTTCAGGAGCAGGTAATAACTGGTCTCATGGCTTCTACGACTATGGTAGGAAGTACGAGACTATGCTGGTGGAGAAGATAGGCCGAGCTGTTGAACAATGTGACTCTCTACAGAGCTTCTTTCTGATGCATTCGCTGGGAGGAGGGACGGGTTCCGGCGTCGGAACATTCATTCTCGGACGTAGCTCATCACCCGTAACCTAGTACTTGAAGACCACTATCCAGATGTATTTCGGTTCACTGCTTCGGTATTCCCTTCGCAGAACGATGATGTGGTGACCTCGCCATACAACTCGATGCTCTCCCTCTACGAGCTCATGAAGCATGCCGACTGCGTGCTCCCAATCGACAACCAGGCTCTGATCAACATCGTCAACGAAGCTGAAGTTCTCAAAGCCAAGATGCACAGCAAGGAAGGTCGCACCGAATAGCCAACCAATAAGGTAACTCTTCCAAAAATCCAGAAATAAAAGGCATACGACAAGATGAACAACATCATAGCCAACCTGCTGAGCAACCTCACTTGCTCGATGCGGTTTGAAGGGGTTTTGAATGTCGACTTCAATGAAATCACGATGAACTTGGTCCCGTACCCAGACCTCCATTTCCTTGTGAGTTCGCTCGCTCCACTTTACAGTATCATCGAACCCAAGCTGCTACCTAGAAGGCCTGATGAGATTTTTAACGATATACTCGCGCCCGACCACCAATTGATCCAATGCAACCCAAAGGCAAACACCTACCTTGCAATGGGCTTGATTCTTCGAGGAGACATCTCCTTCTCAGACGTCAATCGCAACATCAAGATGCTCCGCGATAAAAAGGACCTAAACTTTGTCTACTGGAACAGCTAGGGCTTTAAATACGGTATTTGCAATACTCCACCGCTGAACCAAAAGTACTCTGCCCTGTGCCTCTCCAACAACACCTGTATTCGAGTGAAGTTCGAAGAGATGCGGTAGCGCTTCCAGAAGTTGTACAAGAAAGGACTGTATGTGCACCACTACACCAAGTACATGGAGAAGGCACATTTTGACGAGGTCGCTCAGGCTGTTGAAGACATCATTGACAAGTACAAGTCTCTGGATAAGCTAGAACCCAACCGAAACGTCCAGCGTTTACGCCCTATTCTACTGTGATTGTTTTGCTTCACACTCGCTCGTTCACTATCAACAATTGGCACTCTCACTTCTGCTGTAGCACGTTCTGCTGACTGAAGTAGAGGTTCTGCACGATACGTTGCCGACGAACCACCTCCAGCTACTGCTCCGCCCAGTTCAGTAGCTCCTGCTTTTGTTTGTTATCGGTTAGGTGCTCGTACTCGCGGAACTGTTCTCCGGAACGTCTACGGATGTACTCCTTGAGGTTGTAGTCCTTCACCTTAACAGCTTCCTTGAGCAGTCCTCGATACAACCGTAACACTTGAACGCGCTGCATTTTCCCGGTGGTATAAACAATAATACGAGACAGTTCAGAGGAAGCTAGGCATCATCAGCTGTGTGAGCCATACATATGTAGTGGATTGTCGGGATTGCGCGTGGACTGTCGGTGCACCGCAGCACCCTCGACTACATGTTAGCTGCTCAGAGATTATTTGTTGCGACGATGCTTTTTCTTGCGTCTGCGCTTAACCTTCTTTTCGGTGTTATTGAGACTGTTGCCACGCGTCATGACTTGTCGGCTATCATCCTAAGACTCTTCGTTGGAATGTGATTCTTCAATAACCTTGCTTGGCTTGTCCCCTCCCTATATATCGCTAGTGTATTCTTCTGGCATCGCTCGCTCGGGATTGAGACAGTGCTAGCAGTGCTTTAACGAGGATTTTTCTTTGACTGTGGAGCTTCGTTTGCTATGTTAGCTTATTAGCTTCTTTCTCGAGCGACGTCTCTTGGAGGTCATGTCAGCGTAGGTATTGTAGAAACGATCTTCGAGGTTTGCGAGGTCCAGGTTGACCTTTGATAGCTTACGCTGATTGTTTTGAAACTGCTAGAAGTGCTAGTTCCACTGATAGCATGTGCCGACTTGTGGCCGTACCATCTTGAGCTTACCCAGTAGTAACTCATTATGCTTGAGCCTGGTCTTCTCTTCCTCGACCAGCTTGAAGTCGCTCTGTAGAGATGAGCTGGCCTTGCTGGATCGTTCGCGGTAGTTGTCTTAGTGCAGTAGCCCCTTTGTATGCTTGATTTCCGTGAGTTTGCGTACTAGCTTGCTGTTCTCCAGCAACCGGGAGCGTTCCAGTTCGTTGTAGAACTTACTTCTTAAACGGGATGGAGTAGTTTGCTGAGACCCACCACTAACGGCAGTCTGTTGTGAGCCACCACCAGTTGTGGCGTCTGGCCTGGCTTGGATGAGATGGTTGTAATGGCTAATTTGTTGCTGGATCTGAAGGATGTCGAAGGTTCGACGATTATGCCCGGTCCTGCTCTTCATAAAATTATTATGGAGGAGGATCAGGGATTATAGGTCGGCAAAGACGAACTACCGGAACTCGAAAATCTGGATCTATAGGATGAGGCTGTATTGGAAGAACTCGAAGCCGAAGAGGCTGCATAACAACCCGAGCAGCAACAGAATGAGTAGCCGCTTCCCGCTTCAATGATCAAAAAGCCGCGAAAACCATTGACACCTTACCTCCTGTTCATTCAACGGCAAAAGCAGACTTTGATGCCGGGTGAGAAGTTCAGCATTAAGGCTGCCTCATAGACTTGGAAGATACTAACGAGCCAGGAAAAAGCAACATACATGGATATGTACACTGAACAGAAGAGAGTATACGATGACTACGTGAAGGCCTGCGCAGAGAGGGGCATGGATATCGAAAAGGAAGAGGAACTCGACTTTTTTTTCCCCAGTTCTAGAATAAGGGCGATCATGCGACAAAGCCCTGGAATTAATGTCAAGGGCGAGACATTGCTAACCATGAGCAAAGCTGTGGAGTACTTTGGAGAGCATGTCCTTTCAGTTGTAGCTAGAAACTCAACTGGAAAGAAGAAAATTGAGGCGAGTGATCTCTGGGAAGCCATCAACACTGATCGAATGCTCTGGTTTTTACGCCCGCTCGTTGACTAATGGAATAAGGATCACGAACTAGGCAGTCGACCAGCTAAGCCAGAGAAATAACGTCCTCCCCGGATTGTGTTAGAGAAGTAGCCTGAGAATGCAGGTGACTTTGTCGAAAAGCCTCTTCCAGCCTCAAGCGCAAGAAAGAAAACCCCATCAAAACCACAACCTCCCGGTAAACACCAAATGAAGCTAACCGACATGTATCCCATCACAAAGTGATCTAGCTGTGTGTGCAGTTGTAATTCATACCTCTGTGGAATACTTACGATCGGCAACGGTCATCTTCACGGACGAAGAATTATATCCGTGATCGCTTTTGGACTTGGTCCGGTATGGCCCTTACTTCTCAGCCAGTTAAATCGTGTTGTGTAGTGATTACCGACAGTTAGTCTATGAAGGGGATCGGCAGCACTGAGCACTCCGAATTCTGTTGATCACAGCCTTGTTTGTTCCGTATGCCACACTATTAGCTAGCCCCAACAATCCTCCGAAGGTGATATCGACAATATCCAACCAGAACAGTTCTATGCCCGCAAAGTGGAGGGCTCTGGTGACCAGTTTGGGACTCCAAGAAATGATGAGTATGAGGGGATAAACGTACAATCTGCCGAGGTATTTGAGCGCCGTTTCAGTCCCATTGTCGTGTTGTTTCTGGAACTGACGAATTCGAATCGTCGCATAAAGGTTGAAGACCATTGCTGCCGCCAATGGTATGTAAAACTCCACAAGTTGCTAAATGATGTTTGCTGCCTCATTTGAAAAACCTATCCAGCAGTAATACATGGTCTAGGTATAGATTCCTATGTTGTTGGCTGGAGTACCTCCGAAGATAGGAATCACGCTTAACAACAGTGGCACCCCATAGCCTACAAGCAAAAACATCCATTCGTAAGATTACAGTGATCTAGATTCTTCTTCGTCATCGTCACGTTCTCTGATGCTGATCAGTAGGCAGAACGAGAAGACCGTAGTCCAGAGCAATGAAGACAGTTGTGATACATTTATCATGAAGGCCTAACTCATGCTGGAGGTACCTGAACTGTGCATCCATTGCCCGTAGTTACTTCGTAGGCAGAGACGTAGGTGATGCTCAGTGCGAGGTTGCTGATAGCCATGTAGCACACTAGTCTCAATGGGTAGCTTCTCAGAGTCCCTCCGAACAGGTAAACCCCCAGCACGAACAGCGATCCAACTATCGACAGACTACTAACTGCTGTGTTGAGGTCTCGCAGGCTCTGATATTGCTGGCTGCTCAGCGACATTCCCTTATTAGAGCTGACTATAGGACTCCTTTATAACAAATGGAGACGCCATCTGGGAAACTCCAACGGCCACCCACTCAAGAACGTCGACCGACCGGAACTCGAGAGGTTTCAGTGAAGGGCAGGGCAGAACTGCCTAAGGAAAGCCGTATTCCATCGTCGGTGGGGAATGTGCATATCCGACTTCTCAGGCAGCTCGACCAGTTGGATAAGAAAGTAGCGTTCGTAGCTCCTTCGCTTTTACAAGACCTCAGCATTGCGAGGCAGCTTGTGGAGGAATCGAACAAGTTGTATACACGTTAGCTTACGAGAGTGAATCTTGAATTGCAGAAGGCACAAAATCCACATGAAAGGAGCTGTCGCATATATCGCCTGCTGCATTCTATATCTGAAGTGTTGCGGCTCATTGCAAATGATTCCACTGATGAAAGATTTCAGCAGCTCTATGATGAGTTTATGCTGCTACTGCAGAAGGTGGAGAAAACAAGAAGTGGATCTCCAGTAGGTGAGGTGCTTGCTGAAAGAAGCCTATCAGCCAACCGGCAACTGATTCAAGAGCTGAAGGAGTAACAATCCAAGAGGGTCAAGGCTGAGTACGACATAGACTCAATTTTTGAAGGCACTCGCCAATCCCTGTTAATGAAAGAAGCGCGAATCAGAGAACTCGAAAAGTTACTGGTACTGAATCGAACTGAAGTTCTTGCTGCCAACAGTACAAATGAGCAACACTCGAAGATCAATAAGGAACAATCAGTAAAAATACAGCAACTCGAGCAGCTGTTAAAGCAAACTTCAGAAGTATCCATCGTTCACGTTGAGCCAACTTCAGCAACCTTGGCAGAAAGCAGGCTAGGCAGACTAGCGAAATCTCCCACGATGATTTCGAGTCCTAGAGGCAGCGAAATTGGAACCGATACAATGCTAAGCCCTTCAAGCAGAAATAAGTCACGGCTTCCGCCTCTCCCACTATCCCCTTCTTCCAACGCTGACGACAAAAAACGTTCGCAAATGGACTGGCATCAGGAGAGTCTCATGCGTATGCTGTTCATACAAGCCTGCGCAATAGAGGCCTCAGTAGGGCAGTCCTCCTAATCAAGCCGGTGATGTTATAATTAACTACTACCCTTCAAATTTGAACTGCCGGATGCAAACCGCAAGTCGAATGGACAAACTGATTCGCGGAAAGACGACCAAATCCGTCACCAACACCCACCAGTACGATCGCAAGATCGTAAGCACGAAGTGTAGCAGCAAGTCCAAATCAAAGGATAGAGAGAAGAAACTATCAGGAGATATCAAACCCAGCAAGCAACCGACCACTCAGCAGAAGCTCACCGAGGTCCTGAGAAAGACACTAGCACTGCTGCATCGCAGCTCCGAAAATGAGGAATGCGACGATCCCCTACAACTGGCCGAAGCCATCTACCAGCACGTCCGCCAGCAAAGTGTGAAATAGAGATAAAAGACCCACCAAACCCAACGTTCTCTGATGTAGAACAACTCCAGCATGGCATTGGTAACGCGCAGCAGATAGCCCGAACCCAGCGAAAATATCAACCGTTCGAACATTCTACACTACTTCAAGCAGAAATTCGGCAGTCCCATCAATGATGTACGCATGCAGTGCTATTCAGGAGAAGTCAATGGAAAGGAAGTTTCGTGCTTTGAACATACTTAAGCGTTCGCAGGATCTGTCCAGTCGCTACCAGAGCAGGTCAATCGAGTCCCAGCAAGACGAAAAGGAAGAGTCGTTGAAGGTGCGCAAGAACAATATCTTCCTGGAGAAGCTGCATCAAAAAATGCGAGTCTGACCCGAGTTTTATTACTAGAGTAAGTCACCATCTTCAGCGGTTGTGCTTTACAATTCGGGGGACGGGCATCGGGTCGAATCCAAGAGGTTATCTGAAGGAAGAGCGATACAGTTACTGGGTCGGCTTATTGTTGCGGACCTCGCTACTGCGAAGCTGCGAGGATTTGGTTTGGTTAGGCAGTATCGCTGACTTTTGCATCGAAAAATTCCGCATAGTGCTGTTCTTGGTCTCTGTCTGCCTCATTACTGACTTGCTGGTAAAACTATTGGCGGTCTTGCGGCTTTACTCTTAGTTGAGAAACTTCATCACTGCGTTCTGTTCCTTCTGCAGTTCGAAGGTTGGCTTCAGTGACTTTTCGAACCTTTGGAGCTGCGCATAGAAGCCCGGATTCGGTGAGATGACCGGTCTCTTGTCCCTGACGTGCAATATTGTACGATCTAGTTCCCAGGCATTGGTCTTCATGAGGTACATGATCACGATGGTCGCAGACTGAAACTATCAACAAAGCTTACTCGCGACACACCGGCAGCACAGTGCACCAGAACGTTTCCGCGCTGTAAACTTTCAGCAAGGAAGCTATAAGCCGACGGAAAGTGCTGTGCAATGTTGTACTGTGGAGCGTCCAGTGCTTCAATCTTGCGGTGAGTAATACCGTGGTCCTTGGCATAGCTGACGTCAAGCGCCGCTGCAGTGTAAACTATGTCTCGATGAAAGTTAGTACCGAACTTGATGTTCTTGGACGCGAGAAGTTTAGTATCGGTAGCTGCTGACCAATCACCCAACCAGAGCTCGTTGCCTTCAGGTGTACGGTGAACCACATGCATGTTTTTGTAGTTTGGAAACATGTACATCATCGCTGTTAGGAACCGCTTAAGAATGATTATTGCGATTTCTTATTCGGTAGGAGTTAGATGCGGGAATTAGGGCTTTATCAAGAGCAGATTAGTAATTCAAAGTGCAGGGGAAATAACCTTGTACAAAGTTCTTCGCCAGTGGTAATAAGTAGTTTACTGCTGCGACCTCTGCCAACAGCATTCCTGTCAAGGTCAGAGTTAACTATAATATTCATTTAAATATTTTTCTTGATGAGTCAACACGAACCAAAGGACGAGCCCACCCCAACATCGTCGATTCCACCACCATTGGTTAGTCGGAAGGAGCCTTAGCCTTAACCAGCTAAAAAACAGGCAGACAGAGCCGAGAAAACCGATATGTCCAACGCCCCTTCCGAACCTGTCAGCCGAAGGGATCCCCGAGGTGAGCCGCCTTCCCGTCCAGCGAAGGATCCCATAAAAGCTTCTGACGAAGACCCAACTGGCAGCTAAAGACCTCGCTAGCGAAGCAGAAGCCGCAGTCGGGACCGTGATCGCAGGAACTTTAATCGAGAAGGCAGGGACAACAGAGATAACCGAGTTGATCGCGATAACCGAAGAGACCGAAACGACAAATTCGATCGGTACAACAACAACAGTATAATCTTTCTCTAAGGTAGACCGAAGACGTGACTTCCGTGATGACCCTATGAACAAGCAACAGACCTACTTTAAAACGAAGCTATGCCCAGCCTACCAAATCGTAATCGGAAGAGTTATTCAGGGTAAATGCCACAAGGAAGGAAGATGCTCGTTTGCACACGGTCAGCAAGAGCTGCGGGAAATGCCAAATTTCAAGAAAACAAAGCTATGTATCGAGTACCTTCACGGAAAATGCCCCTACAACAGCAGGTAGTGCAAGTACGCGCACGGCTAAAACGAACTCAAGAGCTAAGGCTATAGTGATTTCGGCCGGGAGAGAGAACGATAGAGGGAGCGTTAGAAACAGCACGATTACTAGGCCTAGATGAAGAAGTATCGCATCAACAACTTCTAGCCGTACGGATTTGGCATGGGTGGTGGGCATCCGTCGTCGGGCTACTCGCAACCTGCGTCGCACCCCTCCGCTCCTATTTACTCGGGGTACAACCCCGGACCGTCGCATGTAAATTCGTGGTAGAGTCAGGGTCATCACTACGGCAGCCGTGCAACAGGTGATCCGTGGCCAAACTATGGAAACTCAGGTGGCTGGGCTCCTCGTGACAACATCCCTTCCACAAGTCTTGCCGGCAGTTTTGATCCGGTTTCTTCGACAGCTTCGTCGGCCTATTATCGTCCTTGGGACTACGGTGCTCCTACGAATAGTGTTGGTATTGGCAGAAATGATGGTGGCATGGCTGGGCCAAACTTTAGCGGCCCGCTCCCTGGTTCCTTTTCGAGTGGTGGATTTGGCTCGGCTCCTACTCACTTCAGCTCAAGCAATTCCGGCAATTCCAATGTTTACCCTAGCAGCGGTCAGTTCGGTCTGACGAACCCACCGCCCCCACTACCCAGCGCCCCCACTGGCCCTTTCATTCCGGTGCCCTATCACAGGTCATCCGGGGAGACCACCACGAACAACTACGAACCTTTTTCGATGGGAATGGGCTCGTAGATGCCCCGCAGGCCCTGAAGATGATTTGTGAATGTTTGGTGACCCAAATCTGCAGGCAGTCCCGGTCCCCTCCAACATAATATAACTTATTGAATGTCTGACTAACCACAAGCTGATCCAGCCGACGAACCAAAATAGCCAGTTGAGGTGGAAGATCCATAGTACGAGCTTGAAGAACACATGATAACGAAGCGACGTGAAGAGATAAACCGAAAGAACTTTGCATCGCTGCTAAACGAAAACGTATCGGAGCTATGCAAGATCTATGATGGGTCCGGATATGCCTTCGTGAAGCTCTCACTAGCTAACAAAGGTCTGCTGGGTATCTATGAGGGCGTATGGAAGTACCCACACCTTCGAGAGATCGAACTAAACAATAACTTCCTCAGCAGCTTTCAAACATTAGCGAAACTTCAATACCTGGTTACACTCAACCTCGCCAAAAATCAAATCGACGATGTGAATCTGCTCGCTAACGACGATTCCTTCCCTCGGTTGGAGGTTCTGAACCTTTCTGGAAATCGCATAAAGAAGCTATCATCAGTCTACATCAAACGCATCAAACGACTGAACCTGAACCACAACCATATCGACGATGTCAGTGATTTCGATGGCAACAAGACACTGGAGGTTCTGTAGCTACGCAGCAATAAAATCAAGGATGTTTCCACTTTAACCCATCTCCCCAAACTCAGGGAGCTCTATCTGGCTGACAATCGGCTTGAACAGGTCACGGGTCTCAAGCTTATGGATGAACTCGTGAAGCTGCATCTTCGCAAAAACAAGATTAGCAGGTTCGATCCGTTGCCTGGACTGCCAAGATTGAAGTATATCAACCTCAGGGAAAATCAGATAACTAAGCTGGACCAGCTAAAACCCATCAGCGAGACGGTGTCCATACTCAATCTTATAGGCAATCCTCTGTCGGAGGAGCTCGGAGACAACGCCAGGAAAGAGGTATGGATGCTGTACCGACAGTTTGACCGCATTAACAAGCAGGAAATGACCTCATAAGATAAAACGGACTTCGATAAATAGTACAAGGAGCGGTTGGCCGAAAGAGAGTACAGATTGATATTGACGTAGACGCTAGCGACTGGAGAAGGAACTTGCCGATAAGGAGGCAGCTGCAAACAAGGAAGCAGATCCTGCAGGCGATTGACTCTTCTCGAAATAACTCACGTTAAAAGTCAAGTATTTTGTTCTCGTACAATTCGTCTGCCTGGTCGCTCTGGGCTAGCCTCATGGAAAGTTCGTCTACCAAATGTTCCGTCATGTTTGTCGTTGCTGCTGTGGGTTCTTACGTGCACTCCTGCCGTCTGCTGTTGCATCTTGTTGATGAAATTAAAACTCTTTTGTGTCTGTCTTTTAGAGAGTTCTTTGACTTCGGAAAGCTACTGGTTTGTGGTAAAGTTGAGTTCAGTCGAGGGAAAGGTGTTTATCACGGCTTTGTTTCTGCTTCGTTCAAGCATCGCCACTATCGGAACGTATATTCCGTGGTTGCTGTCGTGTTGGTGCATGCTGTAATCAGTCTTCAGGTGCTCTGTTTTAAGGCTTTTTATAGGTCTTTTGAAGAGAGGTTTCATACTATTGGATCGGTGCATCTCGATTCGAAATTGCTCATTTTACCGAAAAAGCTAATGAATCTCCAAGTCTCTCTTGTCGAGTAAAGACTTGTATCGTTCGGTCTCCTACCGAAGCTATCTGTTGCTCTTGAGCAAGTCTCTGACCATGCTC
>ERZ724508.319-NODE-319-length-34940-cov-5.527189_pt1 | contig 34940 bp, 51 predicted proteins | sample MGYA00376041_ERZ724508 | MGnify/ENA primary metagenome ERZ724508 (study PRJEB28724, sample SAMN07190887) | wastewater metagenome | isolation source: effluent of sewage treatment plant in Hong Hong | place: USA: Christiansburg, Virginia | collected 2016-03-01 ...
CACTTGGTTAGCTCCAATCCTCGAAGTAACACCACATTGCTAGTGTAGACCCCGTGATCGTCTGGGCACTACCGCTGTTCGTGCTGCTGCTTCAGCAGCTCATGGTTGGTAAAGCGGTTTCTTAGCCAGATGTAACCGATGTCGCCACTGGCATAGAAACAATGGGTTTCATTCTGCATGAGTACTATTGTGCAGTTCTTGGCATGGACGTTACACACGATGGCTGGCAAGTCGCTCAGAACTGTTGTTGGTGGGAAGCAATCGGCATCCAATACCACGAACCCACCGATTTTCATGAAAGATTGTAACCGTAACTCAATATTTAACCGTTGAACTTCCACAGACATTTTCTTATCGAAGTTGGGTTATGATTCGAAGCAGAAGTCCAGTTGGTATTGCAAAGGGTCCTCCAACCTGTCCCCAGTGACCAGCGATTCCCTATTTTCCAAGAGTGCGAGATGCTTGGCTTTGACGTGCATGCGCTTAGCCATGAGCAGATCACGCATGAACCAAAACTCGAAGTCTGCCAACCTGAGGAGTTGGTTGAGTTCCACCAGCTCCACCTCCAGCATGCCGATTTTGATAATGTTACTCATATCCGAGAACTCCATAAGCCGCTGGTGTCGGAAGTTGTGCTGGAAGAAGTGTTCCTTCTCGTCATCGTAGGTGAGGTTGTAAATCAGGCATTTGTTCAATAAGTTATAAGATTTCTTGTCGAGTCGAAGCTTCAAGTGGGGGATGTTGCCGGCCAGTGACAACGTTCGTTTTTGTCGTAAGAATGGAAACAGGTGCACTCGTTCCAAATTGGGGAGCCTTTCGAACTCAATCTGCATATCAAATGGCTCTGAACAGTCGACAATTGATGCTTCGGAGAGCGAAATAGAGTATCGTTGTACCCAGCAACCTCTGATTAGCCTCTCTCGGAAATATTGGTTGCTGATCAAGCCTGAGAAGTATGGCTTCCTCGTGAACCTATTTATCTGTTCGGGAATAGTCTCTGTTCGCTCAGTGGAGGGTTGGTTGCTATTGACAATGAGCACCTATTTGACTGCTATCTTGAGGCAGTCCATGTACGGGTGGCTATTGAACTCCAGAATAATATTACGGAGTCGGAACTGCATGTAAGAAAAGAACGGCATCAACAGTGATCTGACCATACCTTCAACTTCTTTGTGACGAGCCTGAAAGAACTGCGTGAATTTGAAGTCCTTATTGGGTGGCCGATCGTAGTTATCAAGAGAATCTGGCCCTAGCAAGAAACCCATAAGCTGGTTGGTGAGGTAGTCGATGAAGCGCATGAAGGGTTGTTGCTGGTATCGGATAATATAGCGATCGAGGTCCATACTGATAAAGGTAGAGATGCGCTAGCTGTTTATAAATTTGCGGTCTTCAAAGCTGCTAAACGTAAACGATAGGTAGCTGTTATCGGGTTGGTTTTGGAGTAGCGCATAAGGGACGATTTCAGACTAATGAGTGAGAGTGTTTATCGTCTTCGGATAGTTCGATACGTCAGAGAGGGCAGCCTCCCTCGCTGTAACATTCAGAAAGAGAAAACCATTGCCATTGTTGACTTCTATGGTGAGGTCACTGCCACGGAGGTTACCGTTGCAGCATCCGGTGGTATTGTGGATAAAGTTAATGCTCGCCTATCTTATCCTTGTCTCGAGCTTGAGTAAGGCAATACAACTATGCTTGGCCTTGTACTTGTCAAACGACATGTAATCGTCCTTGTTAGCGATGCGATCGCTGCTGAGTATCGTCTGCTCCATTGTCGCGAATAGTTGAGAGGTGAGGAGCCGATGAGCCATTTCAAGAATGACATTCTCTCTCTCGTTAGTCGACATGTTAGTTGGATGGGATGGCCGATCAAACAGTCGGATGACCCTGAGGTAGAATGCAGGGTCAAAGTTGACCTTGAGCTGGTCAATATCTCCTCGGAAAATGATTTCGCCGGTATAGGCAGGGTGCAGTTTCTTCCGACCCTCAAGTTTCATCACGATAGGCTTGGACTCCTTATTGCCGATGCTAGTTGACAGCAAGGCTCTGAAATCCGAATCGACCTTCTTGCTCAGATCGTTGAGCTGCAGAGTTGCTATCACTATCGAACGTTCGAAATGAAACTGGCTTTCCTTTAACAAGATCTCTGCTTTTGAGATATTCAGTTGGTAGCCCAAACGGTCGATGTTGAGTTCGGCTGAAAGCTGGTCTAGCCTAACAGTAATTTTGCCGTGTTCCAACTCGCTCTCTATCGATTTTTTCGTCTACGGCTTCTATTCATCGGCCTGTCGGAACAGCTCCTCGTTTGAACTCATATCGAGTATCTTCTGCTGGAGAATGCTGATCCACTCAGCACATGAGGCTTCGTCCAAGCACTCCACAATTTCGTTGGTATACCGACTTTCAAGCCGAATTTGGCGTGGGTTTTCACCTTGAGTGACCTTGCAGCCCTTCACGAATCTCTCTACTTCAGGCTTCTGGCTATCTTCCTCATAGAACTCAATATAGCCTCCCACGAACACTGCGTAGTACTATTTCCACGTCTTGAAGACAGTCAATAGCTTCAACACACCCTTCTTGGAGCTGTTCTCCTCACTCTTCATTCGCTGTGCTTATTCAATCTGCTCGAACATCTTGCCCTGTCGGTCGATGAACTGCATCAAGTTTGTGAGGTGGGTATCCTTTATCTGTAAAACTGTTTTGTCAATGTCAACTGTGAGGTCTGTTCCTTAGAGTGTCTTCAGAGTCACTCGGACTGTCAAATCATCCAAAATGTGGTTGTCGATGTGTTGATCACCATCCACCATTTATCGGTAGAGGATATATACTCCACGAACGGCTCCACAAGTCTCCTTGTCATTTGTCTGCTTCGCTACAATTTCCCCGAAACCAAGCTTCAGTGTCGCTCGCTTGGTGAGCATGACTGACAGAGTAATACCCTTGATAGTCGCATCGAATTGATAGTTTTGATGAAGTTTGTTAACCTGCCTCTCATCTCGATTCTGCTGAAGCTCAACAACACGGTTCCAGGCTGCAGATTTGACTTCCTCACTGGCTCTCAACTCCATCAGCTCTTTAAGGAAGGTGGTCACTTCAATGTCGTGGTTAATCTAAAGTTCCTGCGTCCGCAACATCACTTTAGTATTGGTGCCGTCTTTGTCAATCTGCAGATCCAGTAGGGTCAGATTATTGGCAGGTCGGATGATCTCCAGCTGACTTGTTTTTACTTTCTTGCTGTTCAGTACACGGTCAATCTGGTCGGCCTTCCCTTCGTACTCGAGATATTTCAGTTCAATTCGACCCACTTTCAACCCAACAGACAGTTTTTTGTAGTCCTTAGTGCATCTCAAACCGAAATCAATTCCATTGTACTCAAAGTGCGCCATTTTTCTGACTTCGCTGTGCAGTACCGAGATGTTTCCTCGTCGGACAATCAAATCCAGTCGCAGCCATTGAGAATCAGATCTTCTTTCATGATCCTTCGTCAACAAAGACTCGATAAACTCATCGATCTACTTTTACTCCGTCTCAGTGACCTTTTGTTCTGGACCTGCCATAAAGCTGAACCATCGACGCTTGTTTTTTTCCTTTTCGACTTCCTCAATACGCTGTCGTTTGATGATCGCCTTCATGCACTGCTTTGCCCAAGCCACTAGTAGCTGCCTTTACACTCTCAATATCACGTCTTTCATCGCCTCCGAGAGTTCCTTAAAGTCCGCTTCGTATGCTCTTGTAAATTCCTGTACGAATTGACTCTGTAGTTTCAATTGTTAACTCGGGGTTCCTTCCAACTTCTTGAACTGTTTCCAACTATCCTGATACTCGCTGAATTGACTGGCCAGATTGATGATGTCCTTTAACTGCAAGTAATTCATCTCCACCTTCAGAAACTACAGATCCGTGCTGAGGCAATAGAGTGGACGGTCAGGTAATGAATTCCTCAGAAACTTGATTTCACCTGAGACGCTCAGCAACCTCCTCTCCTTCCTCTTGATGACTTCCAACATGAGTATGCGTCGATCCACTGCGTTGAGTCCGTTGAAGTTTATAACATTCTTCTCTTCCCAGTATACACTGATATCGTTCAGCTCTACTTTCTTCCTAATTTCAGTCAGGTTTTAGGTTCCACGGTCTACAAACTTTCTCTGCCAAGCCTCGTCAGTTGTGTATGCCAGGATACTCTTCAAACAGAATCCGCAAGCGAATGGTTTCGACTTTCCGTAATTATGGGAATTCTCCTCAGAGCCATCGTCGGATTCTGCTGAGTCCAACCGATATTCTAAGTCGGCTTGCTGGCCACCTTCCAATCGGATATGGATGTTGCCAATATTCAGCTGGATATTGTCAATGATCCTGCCCAGCATTTTGTTAAAGTATCCCGGTTGATCCTCAGTAGCAAGCTTTCCCAATGATTGTTGGAGTGCGTGTCGGCAATAGTTTTGCACAAGAGTGACCTTAGCCTTGATAAAATCGCTCACATCAGAGACTACTTCTCGGGTATCCAGCTCCAAGCACAGCACTACATCCGATACTGTTATGTCGACGGGCTGCGACGACAGCTTATTCCAAGGCACGAGTATCCTCAGCGAACCCAACGAACTGAATTTAATTCGTAGAGGAAGGCGCATGGCCATAAGCATTGCATTGAGTTTCTCCTCGTTGAGAGAAATGCTTTAGATCTTGATATCACCACTCCAAATGCCGACATGCAGGTTGTTGGGATCGATGCCGTGTACGTATGGTCCGAAGTAGGTTAGCAAGAGCTTTTCAAGTAGCTTCTCAAACATAATAAGTCTAATAGAGAAAACAAGGTCATTGCTTAGCGAGTTCGTGGCATGAATGGGCGAGTTGCTGAAGTGAGACAAGGTCAGTGTTCGCTGCATAAGGAAGAATATCTGCGACAAGGTACTGTAGTTCCTACAGAGATCTTTTGGAAGGAACACCTTGTTTGAGCGATCCTTTGATCCTATCGATGACCTCGCTAACTGGTTCTCCCTCCTTTAGAAATCGTTTGAGAATGATACCAATATCGTAAAGATCGGGAATTGGAAGTCCATACTAAAGTGCTTTCAGCAGACAGCTCTTGATGATCAGGAACTAAGTGTCTTGGAAATCCGATCCCGAGAATAGGCAAAACACCGAAGCCATATTCAGTACTTCTCTGTACAGCTAGAAGCTGTTTCCGGCTTCAAGGATTTCCCTCACAAGCGAGGGGGGACATGCCCGATTGAACCGGATCTTGCCTAGTGCCCCACTGAAGATTCGTAAAATTTGTTGCACGTCTTGCTTGTTCTAAAGGTAAATTGAAATCTCCACTCTCCATACCAATCGCTCTGTGAAATTTTCCCAAGAAAGGTGGGCAATAGCAGTAACGAGTTTTAATGTCTCCCGATAATACGATGTGCCTATGTTTCTGATAAAGACGGTACCCAGGAGCCTGACTACTTCTTCTATAGTCTCTATGCTGAAGTTGTAGTAGCCATTTCTCATCTGTTCCTCCACTGTTTGCTTGATCCTTTCGAATGCTTCTCTATCGTGATTCGTTGACTGTTCTTTGAACATCTCTGCCATTCTCCTTGACCTACGAGCGAGCCTACATAACGCTTCAACTATACCTCTGTTGTCGGCGAATGGCCAGGCTGAAGGCCTCACGTTTTTGGCTAAGTCGCTACTGCATACTGAATTTATAGTCGAGGTCTCAAAATACAAACATATTCTCGTTCAGCAACAAAGCCGTTGTTGAGCGGGCTGTCCTTCTCCAACGACAGGCTTCTTCAAAGTAAGTGTTTAAGGACCCTTTTAACTCTTCGTGGAGGGTTCGGGAGTACCGGTGGGGGTCGACCCAGCAGTTGATCCCACTAGCCTGTCTATTATTACACTGTAGAGTTCCTGGATGCCCTCACCAGTCTTTGCTGACACTTCATGGTATGACAGATGTTGCTGTTCTGCAGTCTGCTTGACCCGTTCCACACTTTCAGCAACCTTGTCGGCCTCGAGGTCTTTCTTATTGCCCACCACGTAGATGACAGCATCGGATCCTCGTGATTCCCTGATGAAGTCAATCCACTTGCTGATACCCTCGCAAGCAAACTCATCTACATAGTACTCCGTGGTTACTGGTGATGTCGTATACAATGATTGCCACGTTGCAGTCCTTGAGGTAACTGGGTATCAAACTTCTAAAACGCTCCTGCCCAGCAGTATCCCAGAGCTGTAAGCGAATGGTTTTGTTGCCGACCATCACATTTTTGCTGGTGAAGTCGATACCGATGGTTGGCTGCAGTTATCGTTGGACCTTACGTTGTTAGTCTTGTCGAACTCATTCTTGATGTAGCGGATCAGGATGGAGCTCTTCCCTGCATTCTGATCGCCCACCAGCACTACCTTGAACTTCTGGATGCTCAGACGGTTGCTGGCAAAACTGATCTGATCGTCCTTTTTCATGGATTATAAATCGTGCCTGAACGGCATCATTATCCCCAATACAATTCACTTCTTCGTGACGATCTGCTCCTCGAATTCCTTCCAGATGTCCTTCCCCTCAAGACCCATCTCGTGTTCGCAAGTGATCCATAGGTTCTTAAAGCGGTCGAAGTGTTCCTTGCTGATGTTCATGTTTTTATGTTTCTCACGGAGATCAATAGGAATGTGCACGTATGGTTCACCCATAGCCACCAGCATATAACGTTCCAGGACGACTGCATAGAGTGAATGGGGTTGTAGCATGCGTGGGTGGAAGTACTTGCTCAGCACTTCGTCCTCACCGAGACGCTTCACAAAGAGGTTCACCAAGTTGCGACTCTTTCCTTGAATCGGGTTTTCCTCCTCTATTGTCTTGTAGAAATCTTTTTCCATGATGTCGTTCTGCCTCGGAGGAGCGTTTTTGAAGAGATGCAGGCATAACAGTCCGCCAGCTGCTGCCAGCGCAACTGCCATGAACTTTTGAGAGCTTGACCAGGTAGATTCGGCCATTGATAATATTAGGAAATGCTTTCAACAGCGGTCAATGGAAATGTGACTACGGATGACAGCATAAATGAATGTTTATGTCGTCGAGAGTAACAATGTTGGAGCAGTCAACATGGCTCTCCAATGAGAACATTCGAAAGGGTTTTTATGGGTGTTTTTCAACATAGACAACAGCAACTTGGTTGCTATTGGGTTCCTTGTACCATGCTCTCCAAACTCTGGAACAGTCATTTCCTCGGTTAGGTATCTTAATCACAGTTATAATCTTGAAAACTTTGAGAACCGAATCAATTTTTAACTGCTCTCTCTTATCAAATTCGATAGTTGTTCCCAAAGAAGCTCCTCATAGGTCATTTCCTGTGGGAATCGCTGATTCACTTGGGGATGCCAGCGAGGATGCCCGACAAATTCTATTCTTGATGATTTGATATGCTAGTCGGTATCGTTCAGTTGCCCAGCATAATTTTGTTCGACCAACTGTTGCCAGTACTCCCGCAAATTTACTAACTATCTACTTTGGTGCTGCGTTGCTGAGTAGAATACCGAGTCTACCTATTGCGACAAATAGCTTCAAAGAGCAGCGCATTCTCAACAGCCTCTTCCTCCAAGCGTCGGATCCTCGCGATTTCCAGCACAAGATTATCCATCATTGCCTTTTAAAAGTTGTTGCGGTTGGCTTCTGAGTCGATTACTTCAACATCACCACCATAGAGCTCGAACAGGCTGTCCAGCATTCCTTTTGAAAAACCATGCTTCTCTAACACCTTTTCGATTAGCTGCCGAGTGACATCTGGGACCTTCACGACTGGGAGCTTGCTCACTCTTTACTTCTATTCGCCCTCGATAAACATCAGTTTTATGTTCGGGTGGTGCTCCCCGAAGTCGTGGATGCGGTTAAGCTCACCGAGAGTCAACTGCCGTTTGACATCAATAATCCACAGTTAGCGGCTCTGGTCACTGGGGAACAACATTTCCTCAACGATGACCCATCCAAGCGACAACAGTCCTCCTGACTAAAACGATAGTTGGGAGTTCCCACTTACTTCTCGTTTCCTCACGGAGTAGCCCTCTGTGATCTTTTTGTTGGCGTAGTAGTCCAGAAAGAGGTAGAGGCCGGTGTTATATTACCCTCTGATCACCACCTTCTGCCGCTGGTCAATCTTCTCAATGGTCTTCCGGAACAGCTTCAGTTCGAAGACTGGATAGAGTTTGTTGTTGGTGAGTTTGTTCAATGGTTTATCGGCCAAAAGATAGCCCACTTGAAGGTAGCAGATCACCACCAACCCAATGGTCAGCAGCTGGTTGAAGACTGTCTCGATTGACAATTTGGCAGCCATTTGCTTGCACTAATCTAAGTTCGGTTATAGCGAAGCGATTGAATTTGATTATGAACATACGCCGATCTAGAAACAAACTCGTTTATGTGGGGAGACGCGACCCCACTCACTACAACCTCACCAGCGAACAGTACTGCGAGCAAACTGAACTGTATATGCTCCTCACGGAAGCAACCAAACTGCTGCTAAGGAAGGTTCAAGCAAATCCTAATGCAATGCTGCAGGAATTTGTCCAATTGCATCTCAAAGGCTAGCATGTCCTGCTCAAGCCTTATGCCAACATCAGCAAGTCACCCATCAACCGGCTGGCATTCCTGAGCAACTTCATCAGAGTCTTCGATGTAGAGGAAACCAAGACAGTCTGGAACGGTCTGGACTATCTGCAGCTTCTGAGACTCGTCTGTTCTGACTTCCCACGGTAGCTTGTACTCGGAGCCCTACGGTAAACCCAAGAATTAAAACAGGCTATGTAGCTTCGATTGGTAGTCATAGGATTAGCAATTGCTCGAGCATTCATACTCCCGAACGCCGTTTATACGAGCCCTGTACATGCAGTTCATCTGGCCAGAACTACTACACCTCATTGAAAAGCACGACAAGTCAAGGTTGAAAGAATACTGTGCAGTTCTCCGAGAGTTCTACCGCAGCGGCTCTCCGAAACAACTCTAAGTGCCTCCTTTTCACATCGCAGCGGTGGTGTTGCTTTCATTGAGCCGTCACGAAAGCACTGGCGTAACCTTCGTAAACTAGGAGAACCTCACAGAATTTATGCAGTCAGGTGAGCTGAATTTCTAAATCAGAGGCATTGCCGTATACCTTGGTGCTACAGGCATTCTTTGAATCGGCATTGGTAGCGACCCTTGTAAGTGGACTGCTTGATCTGCAGGATTCACTGGTGAGCCGTTCAGCAGATATCAGCCGAATCGTTTACGAAAAGGTTGAGTTTGGAGTTGATGACAAAGCCGACAAAAAATCACGGAAGAAGTGATCCTAACTTCCCATTGGTGTTGGTTTTGGCAACGGATATTTGCAGTTACAATGATTGCAGGGGGTCGCTGTTTAATAATTTGTAATACGTAAAGAGTAGATAAACTACGGATAGTTAGTTGGTCGGGAGATGAATGGAACAATCAAGGGGCTTTTCCTACATTGCCAGTGCAGATGCCTTGCGGTCTGAGCCATCATCATCGAATCTTCCATCCCAGCTCACTGATAGTTACGCCAAGTGAAAGTAAGCACTAGTGGAGTTGGATAAGACTTTTTGGCGACTATGGTAAGCCGTTGCGAACTTGTACTACCAATCCACTCAACCTTCAACTTTAAAAAGTCCGTTCGCCAAGCAATATTCAACAAGAAGTTTATCGAAAGATGTCATTATTGATGCAGGTGATCAAGGCGGCCAAGGAGCAAACGTCTTCCCTTGAGATGCTGAAATTTCTTGTCCTTGGACATGCGTAGGCTGGTGAGTGTCATTGATGGTGAGACCCAGCGAAGGAAATGGCGAGTTATAGCCCTGGACACCTTCAGATAAAATTGTTGCTAGTTGCGCGTAAAAATCGAGAATTCGGGGTCGGCTAGTTGAGTGAATATCCTCAACGAGGATTGGTTGACGTAATGGTCCATCGCTTGTTTTACGTGAGACTGGTACAAGTAAAACCTCTAAATCGAAATTTCAGGACTTGGAGGCTCCCTTGCGAAGGCTTTTCGAACCACGAAGAGCGACTTTTTTGGCTTGAAGAGGTACGAAAAGATTTGGTGAACCAAGTTGGGCATTACGTTACGGCACTAATTCTCTCGTTGCTTGGTCCTTCGTTGCTTCTTTCGACAAACGGGTCGATTTGGCCGAAACTCTGAGCTCTCAGAATAGTGACCATCAGAGTCTTCCTGGATTTGCAGTAGACCTGGACGCTTTAGAGTCTTTGTGGGTAACACTACTGGAGTTTTGGTTGGGTTAACATTGGCAGGGGTTTCAGTAAGCATAGCCGCGGATCTAATCTGGATTTGAGGGGACTGCATTGCCAGCATTTCCTGGGTTGCGAATAAGTAAGTTTGTGGTTGCGCCTGAAAGAAGTAAGGCACAGCTAGGTAGCCGCCATCTTCTGAAGCTGCCAGTCCGTACACAATGAAGGAATTCTGAATTACCTTGACAATTACCATCTACGATCAATGTTCGAAGTTAATTATAATAACATAGCTGAGAAATGGCGTTCTAGTTACCAGTAGAACGACCACTAGCACCCCAGGAAAAAATACTTGTGTAGACCACCGTCTCGAGGTCGTTGTTTACAGAGGACACGACAATAAGTCGGATTGACCTCTGGTCAATCTTTCATTTGGTGAGATAACGTGGCAAAATGGTTCAGTGTTACTCATTCAAAAGGAGTCGCTCTGCTTTGAATATCCCATCAGTCCGTTAAAATAATAACTAGCGAAACACAACAAAACAAATTGAAGGGGCCAAGAAGGTAATCACCACGTCACTGCTTTTAGAAGGCCTCTATTTCCATCACCAACGACTTAATAGTGGATGGAGGCAGTTCCTACTCGGGATACTCGAATTCATCCAGCACCTCCTCCAGTGACTTTATTGCCTCAAGTACTCGATCAGCATGCTCCTTTCGCAGTGCCTTCAGGTCTGGGAGATCGATTGATGGGTTTTTCTTTCTAAAATTGGCAGGGATCTTTATGTTTAGTTCGCGTTGGTAAGTTGGTTTAGGCGGTGGGGTTGGTGTGACTGTCGTAGTGTATGCTGGTTGCTCCTCAAAACGCTACTGCTCCTTGTTGTCTTTCACAACTGCAGTTGTGCTAATTGGTTGGGGTCTCTTCACCGGTTGTTTGTTTGTCAACTACGAAGACTTCTTTCTGTTCGTGGGTTGCTGATTTCGCTTTCGGTTGGTGTTGTTAGGCTGATTCTTCGGCTGGTTGCGCCCAGTGCTTTTGGCATGCTCTCTTGTCATTTGCGCCACAGCGATATTATTAAATTCTAGGAAATCATTGTGAGATTCCGCAGTGTTGGAACCAGCATCAAGTTCGTTTCATATCTTCGTGCCAGGGTAGCAAGCCCTGAGGAATTCCAGCACATCCTGCTAGCACTTATCCAGATTGTTGTTTACAATTCGGTGGTAAAAGGCACAAGAGTGTGCTAGCTCGACTTCCTTGCGTGCATTCTTGAGCCTCACCTGAATAACTTCCTCCGAGTCAGTTGACCGACCTCTCAACCGTTGTTACTGCGCTGCTTCATTCGGCAAATCCAACCATATGTAGTTGGCCTGTATTGATTTCTGGACTTTCATTGCGCCTTGAACATCAATATCAAGGACCACGATCTATGCTCCTTCCATGGGTACCTTGCCTCGAGCCTGTGCCTTTCTCAGGAGATCCAAATGTGTGCCATAGAAGTTTCCATGTACTTCGCAGTACTCCACAAAGCTATTTTCAGCGATATGCTGTGTTGCCACTCAGCAGTACCTTTTGGAAAGTTTCTTTGCTTACGAAGAAATACTCACGACCATCCATTTCGGTTGGGCGGGCTGATCGGGTTGTCATGCTGATGCTCAACTCGAACAGCTCCGGGTGCTTCTGAAGCAATTTACCGATAATGGTGCCCTCAGCTAACGCCCACAAGTACCTTTCCAACGCCTGAGGCTCCACTAATAACCAAAGGTCGATAGCCACCCTAAGTTACAGCTTGGCACCCCATCACTAATATAAATGGAAGCGATTGAAGTCACTAGCCTTCTGCATGAATAACAGCTCAGGGAGCTCAAGATATTGTTTGACAAACGAAACCAACAGGTTGCAGAAGGATTTCAACGAGCATTGACAAGCGTTCAGATTTCCGAGGTGCTTCAAGTTATGCGGGGAGCAGATATGTTGCCATGGTGCCTCGAACACATTCGTTAAATCACATCTAAAATACTCAACGGAGATGCAGAGGACTCCTTGGAGCAAGCCTACCGAACAATCAGTTAATTAAAAGCTCAGCAAGCAATATTGAAGATGGAGGTTCAATTGGGCAAGAAGAAGCAACAAGACAGCAAGCGAGCCAAGGAGTTGTAGGAACAACTAAGACACTCCCAAGTTGAATGCCAAATGCTTAGAGATCAGTCTCCTTCCGTAAAGCTCTCAGAGATGGTCGAGAAAGAAATCAAGAGGAGAATAGCAATTATCGAAAAGGAGTATATCTTACGAGCTGAGCATGAGAGGATTGTGGCCTAATTTGAACGTCAGCTTCGACAACATCAAAGAAACGGTATGAAGAGTCCTGAGCGGCAAAACAACGGAGAGACTCTTCGCCAAATTCTAACCGATAAGTACGAGCAGGCACTGAAACGGCAGTAAGAGAAGCATCAAACGGAGGTTGATCAACTCAAAGGGCTGATACGACAGTTGGAAAAAGACTTGTCACTTGCATCGATCCTCAACAACTCCCTGCACTAAACAAGTAAGCTGACCAATGGGGTGATATCTTCCCTCAGTGAAAACACCATTAGCCAATCAAAGTATCCAGTAAGAAGGTCGTAGGATCGCAACAACGAGGAGTAGAAAAAGGTGGAATCTCCTCGGACAAAAGACAGTAGCCCAACCAAACAAGAATCCAACCATACCTACTTTACCGATAATCAGCTTAAATCGAAATTCAGCCAAAACCATCAGAACGATGGTGCACAGAAATCTCCAGTCAGTCGAATAAGTTTGGAAAGGCAAAAAAGTGGTACTAAGTTCGAGGAGATCCAGGCCTCTTTCGCGAAGGAACTTGCGTAACTACGTACCAGGATGTCTGAAAAGAGAGAAAAGCTTTGCAGCCCAGACAGCACTTATCTCAAAACCCGAATAGCAAAGAATAAATAGGAGCCCTATAATAGAAGACTGGCATCTTAGCATATCGTGGCCGGTGGTTACCAACGCCCGAATCGACACTGACATTGCTTAAACTACATTCATGAGAGAGATTTGAGTCAACTCTGGACGATTGAGTGCATGAGAGACTCGCCAGATAGAAACCTTTTCAGCTTGATAGTATTTTTGTTGGGATCGTGCTACCACACTCCCAAACAACAGTCATTCCCTGCTGCCGTGACGATAGTCTTGGTGTATGGGTTGTAATCCAGGTAGTTAAACGGCTAGCAATGTGCAGGAACCTTCTAGAGTACTTTGTCCTGTGTATGCAGAACAATATAGTTGCCATGCAACGATACGAATAGCTTGGTTTCGGGCACATACGAATACACAAAGAGGCCAGCCAGCAGTTTATGCTAACTGAGTACATTACCTTTAATCATATCGATGACAACGAAACTACCGTCCATGCAGTAGCATACACACTTGTTGTCACCGATCACAATGAGTGAATTGACTATGTTTTTGAGGAGAGTCTGACAGTATTTGACGTCCTCGCCGTAGATGATAACATTGTAGTCCTCACCGCAGCTGACATACAGGCTCGTCTATTGATCACACGCCAGCTTCCTTACGGCTTTCCGGTGCTACTGAAAGGTCTTCATCCACTTCAACGAAGTCTCCAACTTGCTCAACTTCCAAACTTTGACTTCACCGTCAGCACTACCACTGAACAGCACCTTGGTGCGATTGTTAAAGGTTAGGTCTTGAAGTTTTGCGAGGTGATCGGTGATGGTCATCAAGCATTTCCCCTCCTTGATGTTCCAGAGCCTTATCGTAAAATCATTGCTGCCCGACACAATAACGTCGTACCCTGTCATTCTGAGGCAGGTGACTCCTTCAGTATGCCCATATAGCTTTCGCTCAAGTTTATTCGTCAGCATATTCCACACCAGAATGTTGGTGTCCAGAGACCCTGTGATCAACCTGTTGAAATAGTCGTCAATGATGCAGACTGTGACTGAGCAGCTGTGTCCCTCTTACTGCTAGTGCAGAGTCTTGTACTCAAACATGTTGAGGCCTTGGTTGGTACAGAGGTACAACCGGTTCAATTTCTAATCGATGCAAGCCGAATGTACTGTGCAGCCAGGTTTGTAGAACCTGCCGTAGTGTTCTAGATTTTTTGTTAGCAGTGTCGCTGAATTTGTGCCAGTCACCGCAAAGAAATCGTTGACATGGCTCGCAAACAATCCGCGAATGGGCTCCACTGATAATATTTCCTTGAAAAGGTGTACCCGACCCATCGCCCGTCGCCACACCTTAATTGTACGGTCTTCGGCTGCTGTGATGATGCGCTATTCCTCACCATGTAAACAGTGTATCTCAGAGTCGTGGGCTTTAAAGTTGAACTCGATACTGTTATCAGGTACCACCAACGACGAAACTACCCCTCTCTCGTCACCGATAAGGAGATTTCGGTTACCAAAAGCGACAACAGAACTGACGATTGCCTTCCAAACAATGTGTTTGACCTTCACAGCTTTGTAGTAATCCCAGAGTTCTAAGTCGACAGAACGCCGACCCAGTACCGCATAGCTTTGGATGAGAGTCAGGTATTCGATGTAAGTTACGGTAGTGTCAAACTCCTTTAGTTTGTTGCCGTTTTCCAAGTCGTACACCTCAATAATGTTGGCCTCCCTCACAGTTACCACGAAACCAGGAGTAGCTCGCATCATACGCACCTCTCCAGTCGGCAGGTTGTAACTCACCAACGGCTCCATATCACCCCACTCCACCTTCTCGACAAGTCCACTGGTGTTCACCAGCAGCATGTTGTCATCGACCACCGCAACATCCGTGATGACTGACTTCATCCCAATGAACTCAACCTCACTGGTTTTGCACCTCACCTTTACGCGGGTCATGTCAAGTTGGGTGTTCAAGCAGTAGGAGCGAGTCATATCAGCTGCAGAAAGGTTGGCTCCCCGCAATTTGGTGTTGGAGAGGTTACATCCATGCAGACTTGCATGCTGGAGTTCTGTCAGACTAAAATCTCGGTTCGTGAGATCATAACCACAGGCATGAAGAATACTGATCGCGATGCCGCATGAGTTACTCGGTTTATGGAAGTAACAGTCGTGCTTGGATCGCGTAATCTTCTGTATCAGTTTCTTCTTCTCGTCCTCCGTAACAACCTCCTTGAGTATCTTGCGGATTATCGGAAAGCGCATGAGTTCAGAGATTTAGACAAAGGTGGATTCTGCTTTCCAGACTTCCTCCAGGATTATTTACACAACGTAGAAGTAGGCGAATTTGTTGCGGATAAAGCTGATGCCGTTGTGCTCCTCCATTCGCACCAACCCAATATGATTCGACCGGTTGAGCAATTCCCATAGATCGAAAGAGGGCAGTCGAGCTATTCTTTTGCCTCGAATCACGTAGTTTAGGCTCAACTCTCTCAGAATGCTTAACAGTTGTTTCTCTATGCTGCGGTATAGTCCTCTTCTCTTGAGCTCAGTCATCCAGTTATTTATCATCAGCCGGAATAGCTCGAATCCCCGATAAATACGCTCTTCGAGTTTCATAGGAGCTATCAGCTTGTAGAACCGGGAGAATATGGTGGGGCTGCAGATGAGATCGACCAAACATGAATCCTCGTAAATTAGGTCCATGTACTTCAGGGGTTCTTCCACGAAATGTCCAATATTCTTGCCTAGTTACTCCTTGACAACCCCACCGATACGAATTTCGATGAAGCTATCGGGACTGTTGGGATGTGGCTGAAACCAGCTTTGATAGTTTCGGATCAAGTAGTGGGTAGGGCAGGTTATGAGTAATCTTGCCCCAGCGAGTTCAGACAAACCGCATTCGTAGATCATGTTCATCTTGTACTGATGCTCCAATCTGTGAAAATTCCGAACTAAGACAATACATTTGCCGGCGGTGAAGCCAGCTCGGTGCTTCTCCATCTCTTGTCTGACTTGCTCATCAGACTTCCCGCGGCACTCCAGCATATCAACCTTCATGCCATCGAGCATGAACATCCTTGCAGTTTCACTGAGCACCTGATCCAGCATTTCATCTTCGACGGCATGCATTAGAATGACTCGCTCCTTGAGCTTAACAATGTTCTCGTAGTGGAAAGGTTCAGATTCGACATACAACAGAGGTTTGAGATTGAACTAATTCTTTTCCAGCGGAAAGGTTGGCTCCCCCATTTCCTTGAGAAATTCCTACAAATACGTATTCATCAGCCTCAACCTTGTCTCCAGCATCTTATTATATACTGATGCCTGCTCCTTGTACAGCTGAACCACCTCTTCTCGGATATACACGTCGCTGTAGTACGCTGCTTTGAGGCAGCTCAGCCCAATGTAGAAGGATTCTTTGAGTTCGGTCGGCATCGACAGGAGGTCGAACCAACACTTATCCGTTCCAACCTTCCTGGTTGCATCTGACTTCTCCTTCGTGTTGAGCTGGTTGATACGCTTGTAGTCTAAGGATGTAGGTCCTTTTAAGGCGAGGGCCATGCCACCTTCTACTCGAAACCGTAGCTTTTCGCCAATGAAATCAAAGAACTACAAATCGCCGAGGACATATGCGATCGATATGATTCTTCCCAGTTCGTTGGGTGTATATTGAACTCCATCGATAGTAACCAGACCTGTTTTGAGCATTGCCGAGTCGTTGAGATTGTTGGCGAATTAAACACATCGCGAAAAAGGTATGGAATCGATCGGTTCTTCAACTGCAACATGCTCGATCGACTTGTACTACAGTGAAGTTTGCTTTGGCTTGACCTGGGCTATTTGATCAAGTGGTATCTTCGGGTTGACTGGCATCGAGGCTATGAAGAATTTGGTAGTGTTAACACCAACGAGCTGGTAGAGCCAGGCTGTGACTGTGTAGCCCATCACATCTTCCCTGCATGGTCGCGGATCGACCTTTTTATCGTAGAAATACACGCTCGCCTACAGTCTGTAGGAGCTGCCGTTCTGGGGGTTCTTCAGGAACCATTTGCTTCGATAGACGCCATTGTATTCTAACGCATCAAGTGGTTCCTTTGTAAGCTGACTCACATCCAAAGGTTTGAGTGAATAGTCGGGTTCCACTTCTTCATCCTCCGACTTTTCGATTGAAACTGTCTCGTCAATATTCACGCCATGGTTGATTATAATAAGCTCCAGCACTTCAAATATCTCCTCATCCTTTGAAAAGTAAAAGCTCCTGAAAGATCCGAATTTGAACCAATAGGCAAGTTCATACGTCTTGAATAGCAGAGTCAGCTGGTCCTTTTTCATGGAATTTCGTTTGAGCAGTTGCTGGCAACCCATCACCACATTGTTGGGACTCGACTGTGCACACTGGATCACGACCTGGGTGAACGTCTCTTCGCTTGGCTTGATGTCCAGTTTGAAGCGGGTGTTCGGTACAGGTTGCTCCACTACCAGCATCGGCAGTGGCTGCTGTGGTGGAACAAACCGACTGATGCTGCCCTCCAACCTTTGTAGTTCAAGTGGTTGGTTCGTGGGCATCAGCAGTAACAGTTCATAGCCAAGCCCAAACAACCTCCCAAATAGCTCCTTCAGGGCCTGCTCGTCCCGACGAAGTTGCCATTAAAGTAATTCCCACTCACACAAGATCCACTGCACGTTGCTTTCCTAGCTCGTATCAGCTATCATAAAATACTCCAGAAAAGACTGAACTGGTGTTACCAATTACGATCGAAGAATCTCACGATTGTGCCGCCAGAACTCAGGTTAATTCAGCCGTACTCTTTTGGCGCAATTAAGTCCAGCAACCCACCCAATGGCTCCTATTATTGATTATTTAAAGAAACCAGATGTCGGACGAGGAGAGCAGCGGCAGCTAGCTGGTTAGCCTAGATGAAGCCTATGCAGTAGAAGAGATTCGCAGTCACGTAAGTCCTCCCCTAACCCAGAAAGTTGTCAATGGCGTAGATTTCTACCTTGTCAAATGGCTTGGATATCCTGAGGCGCAGAACACTTGGGAGCCTGCTGACAATCTCAAGACCGTGAAGAACATGATCGAAGAGTTCATGGAGAGGTTCAAGAATGCGAAGAAGGACCGTGAGGTCAATCGGAAAAGCGGGATGGATGGTAAACCGAAATCAGAAGAGGATGCAGTTACTCCTCCCCAGGAAGCGAAAAGTCAACCGAAACAGAAGCCAGCACCCTAACCAAAGGACAAGAAGGCGGTGAAGGGTAATAGCAAACCTCCAAAAGCCCCTACAGTTTCTGAGGTTTCGAATGTCACCAACGAAAAGAAAAAAGCGCCAGCGGTTGAAGAAAAACCCAACAATGAACACTTTAAGCACGCTATAAAATAAAGCAAACCCATCCCCAAGAAGAAACCAGAGGAGAAGGAGACGAGGGAAAGTCGTCGTAACGATGCTGCACGATAGACGACCAGAGAGAAGGACAACCGTATGTCTTCTGAGGACGAGCCAGTTGGGCTGATAGCATCGAACCCAGAGATCGAAATTTCATAAGGCGCTCCAACCAAAAAAGTAAAGCTGACTGAAGAAATTGCGACGCAGCAACCTGAGCACCAAATCCGCAAAATCCACCAGGTGACGATCAAGAACGATGAGATCTTCTATCAAGTCGAATACGCACGTAAGAACGACCAAAGAGTCAACATGTTACCAGCAGCGGTAGTCCTTCGAGAGAATCCCACAGCTATTGCCGAGTTCTTCCAGCGACGGTTGAAGCAAATCTCCGACGACATCGGCAACGGCAGCGGGCACTGACTCATGATTGTTTCGCGGTTAGCGGTTATAATACGGTTGATGTTATACGCCATTGGGAAAGAAAACGGGCCTGAACAGAAGGTCACGGTGATGGTAGGTGGCAAGTTCAACAGCAAACCTCTGCTGCCGACTTCCCGACCAAATAGCACCGATACGAAGATATTGCATGTAAAGACCCAAGGCAGCCTGAATTGTAGTATGGGAGACTCCCTGAGTGGATCAAAGGCAAGCATAAATAACAACAACCTATACTGTAGGGCTCTGAATAATGAACCAGTTACACACCAGAAGCAGGTGGATGAACGTAGCGACTACCAGCCGTCGACAACCTTTCTTATGGAAAATGTCAGCTTTGCAAGGAAGTCCAACCCTTTCGTCCAACCCGGTTCAGACAAGATAGAGTCTGACAAACCACTTTCAATCGAGTTCCGCTACCGACAATTAGAATTTTAATGCGCAACACTCAAGTAGACCATCAGGTCGTTGGAGCAACGATAATTCACAGAAGAGCAATGGCGCACTAACAAGCTCAAAGAAGCGTAACTGGAGGGTTATTTAGCCATGATAAGGTTAGCGAGCTCAGTCGCAAACTGGAGCAGCAGTCTACAGAGCTGCACAACGAACGCCTAACGAAGAAGAAATTAGAAGCAGAGGTTATGAGGCTCAACAGCAGTATCAAGGAGTATGAGGGACGTTTGCAGGATTGCGCTCGGGAGGTCGAGTAGAGCGAGCATTCGGAAAGACGCGCCCTAGAGAGGCTATCCATTTCTCATAAGTAGCAGGTACGGATACAAGTCATTATAGATTGATCGATTGGAGGCACGCGAAAGATCAATTACAAACTAGTTGTAGTCAGTCAAACAGAAGAAATTGCTGCTTGAAAAAGATCTCGACCAGGCGAGACATTGTAACTCTCAGCTGAATACGGAATTAGCATAACGACGGTGCTCCCAAGCCAAGGTCATTGAATAGGCAGCTGCTGGTCATCAAAAGACTCAGGTAGAGCGAGAGACGTTACTGACCCAGCTCAACAACCTTCAAGCTGAAGCAGTCTTGGTGCAGGCCAGAGCCAACTCAGAGTTTAAACTTCTTCGCACCGATTTCGATAATGCTGTCAACCTCATCAAGGTCAAGGACAAGACCATTGCAGAACTTACTGATAAGCTTCAGACGTTGTAAATCAGTAGCAACCAACAGCTGGAGTCATACAAGCACAGTAAGGCATCCCTCGAGGGTAAGCTCGCTCAGCTGGAACGGTAATATCTGGAAGAAACCACAGTCAAGCATGAACAGTTTACAGGTCAGCGCAGCGAGCTTGAGCTGATGTTGAGGGAACTAGCCTCAGCTGTCGATGCTTACAAACACGAAAATGGTCGACTTCAAGCCGATATAGAACACTTCCGTGGCGACAGCACCCGATTGGTCAAGCAACTGAGCGACACAACTATCAAGCTGGAAACTCTTGAAGAAACTTTGAGTTTGAAGGTCAGTGAAATAGAATCGTTGAGAAGAGAACGATCGCAGCTTTTAGAAGCACTCGAGAATATACCCAACAGAGTCTTTCATTTGCAGCCTCCAAAAGTGAATCCCAGTCCTGATGAGTTGAGAAGACAGCATCGAAGTTCAACTAACCTATCCTGCCATAACTCAATCTCCCTCGAAAGGCCGAAGCTTCGGACTGAATAGGCGATAGGATCGGTCGAATTTACGGCCAAATGCCGTCAGTCCCCCGCTCGCCGACAATCCCACCACAAACTAAACAACTGTGCTTCTGCTCGTCATTCGATTGCATATGCAGACCAACCCCATCCTCAACGACCATACATTGAGCGAGAGCAATAGACCCTCAATCAAGCTATTTTAAGACGCTGCCAGCTCATAATCGGCTAGCGATACGGGAAGGAAGGTAAACGTAGCTGACCATTTTTGATAATTGTTATGGACAGAATCAGTTGGCTGCCGGAGCAAACCCAAATCCCTTAAGGCATTTGTTGTGGCGATCGAGAATATCTTGGCACTTCTCAGGTGGGTTGCTCATCATACAAGTGCCCAGTTATGCACGCGTTTCCTTGCACACACAGCACGGCCCTTTGATAACCTTGACGGGCTCCACTTACGGTTTCTATTTGTTGTCCATTGATATATTTACTATCGGAAAATCGCAGTGCATGATGTAAGAAGCCAGCGAGGTAGATCGGGTACAGCACAGATCCGGCAGCTCATGGACAACCCCGATCTCTACCGGGAGAAGATGGAGGGAAAGCAGTTTCTACTCGGAAGATTTGAGTTGAGTCTCAATGAAAAATTAGCACGTAAAGCCAAACGACCGAAGAAGATTGCCAGTAAGGAACGTTAGCATTTCAGAGTCGAAATTCCGTGAGATGCTTGTGAAGCAGACGAAACCATTTGCAGAGCAGCCTCTAACCTACCAGTCGGTCCTGCCGATGAATAAGCTCTGGAATGGTTACATGAAGGATTTATTGGAACAAGAGTACCATTGTGCAATTGACTCAGAAAGAATGAGGATAGCATGCTGCAGAAAATTCTAAAAGCTGATCTTCACGGAGGGTTGATAACCGTTGCCGCCTCCAAGACGAAGACTTACGTTGGACTGCAAGGAATAGTGCTGAAATAATCGCTCCGAACCTTTGAAGTCATGACCAAGGACGACCGATTACTTCGTCTTCTCAAAAAGAACAGCGTATTTCTGTTGCATACTGACCAACAGTGCTTCAAACTGTACGGCTGCAACTTGGTGTTTCGACCTGCCGATCGTGTCAAGCACAAGTTCAAGTCCAAGGCCGCCAGTGACTTCATCCTCAGAAATCTTTGAGCGCTTTGTAGTTATTGACCGTTGAGGTAGTTAAAGCTGATGAATGCTTGCTTGCATGTGGAGGATCTTGAACAGACCATTCCAACCCCTTCCACAGTTAAAAGTGGACTCATTAACTACAAGGTATTCGTCAGGTGTCGACCGCTGACGGAGCGGGAGGTTAACGCTTCGGCAATGGATCCATCGGCGGTGGGAAAACGCTAGAAAGTAGTGAGGAAGAACGAGAATACTCTTTATCTGTACGAACCAGACGCCAGCATCACGGTCCCACAGAAATTTGAGTTCGAGCATATTTTCCTCGAGAACGATCACAATATCGATGTGTACAGATCGCTCGGAGAGTCTATCGAAAGCTTTCTAGCTGGGTTCAATACCTCCATCCTCGCATACGGCATGACAGGAGCAGGCAAGAGTCATACGATGTTCGGAAGCCAGTACTGTGAGGAGTATGAGGAGGAAGGACTTATCTCTCTGGTGGTTAGAGAAATCATGGCAAGGCTCACAGACAATGACTAGCTCAAGATGTCATTTATGGAGCTGTACAACGAACAGCTGAGAGATCTACTAGTGGAACGATCATCCCATTTGGCCCTGATGGAAGATGCTATTAAAGGGACCACAGTTAGCGAACTATCGTAACACGAAGTCAATTCCTACGAGGATTTCGTGAGACTTCTCAAGAATGGATGTAGTCGCCGCGCAGTTGCAGCCACTGCCTCGAATGCCAATAGCTCACGTTCTCATTCTATTATTCAAATCAGCTGCACTCGCATTAGAGGAAACGAGTCATTCAGTTCAAAGCTATTCTTCGTTGATCTTGCTGGAAGCGAGCGAGCAAGTCAAACCAAGGGCATTCGGCAGCAAGAAGGATCCAACATCAACAAGAGTCTGCTAGCGTTAGGCAATTGTATCAATAGCCTCGGAGAGTCTAACCGAGGATTCGTGCCCTATCGAGACTCCAAGTTGACAAGGCTGCTCAAAGATTCACTCGGCGGAAACTCCAAGACTGTGCTAATTGTTTGCATTTCACCTTCAGCCGTCGCCTACGAGGAGACTCTGAACGCTTTAAAGTATGCTTCTCGTGCTCTAAAAATCCGCAGAGAAGTAACTCCAAACGTGAAGCAGCTCCATCATGAGTCGTAGCTGGAATACTTGCGTAAGGAAGTAGCCAGACTGAGACAGCTATTGAACTAACGGGACAAGGAAAACATTCCTCAAGCCAGCAGCAAACAGCTCTAGGAGAACGATAGACTCCAAAAGTTGAGGGACTACAGCCCAAAGCTAATCGCAAAGAGCCGTTAAAAGGAGCGAAAGATAGAAAAGGAAATGGAAGCACTTAAGAAGGCTCTTGTCAAAAAAGATTTATTACTGATGGAGAAGGACGACAACATCAAGAAGCTTGAGATAGAACTGAATAAGTATCGACAAAAATCAACGAGGCTGGACATCAACCAAAGTGTCGTAACCCCCACCAACAGATGCCTTCTGGACTTGGTCGTGGATCCACCGCCTTCACTCCAGGTCAGGGTCGAAAGGTAGAAGAGTCGACCGAAGTCAAGCAGCCGATGCCTGACACCAACTACCAAGCACTAGATGCTGGGACTATAGGCAGTCCGATAGCTTTCTCGGCAGTTTAAGATAAGCCTGAAGCAACTCTACACCAGCTACCAGGCACTCAAGGGTGAGAGAATGCCAGCCGAGATGGTCAACCGAATCAACCAGCTCAGTGCATAGTACAGCCGTGGCAACATCAAGCTCAGTTAGGAGTACTCAAATATGCTTGCAGAGTTCTGCAACCTGATTCGATTCTGTCATTGAAAGTGCACCCCTATCACCCGTCAGCGCTTCAGCTTCATTTTCACCTCCTTGGAGAGCTTCTCCATGTTACCGAGGCGTCCTTCGAAAATGCCTTGTAAGTGCTGCATACTCTCGCACTACTCAGTTAGCTTGCCGATGCGATCGGACCAATCGTCGATCTGAGTCTGGTACGTGTTAATCTCCCCCTCGATTTCGGTTAGATTTTTTATGATGCGGCTGGTCTCCTGACTGATCTTCGACAAGTCAGTCACTATGTCGGTTTGATAATTTTGGTGGATGTCCTTGATTTTTGGTTGCACCTCATCGAAGCTTAGAAACGACATTCGCTCCACCTCCTTTGGCAAGGCAAGCTACTCTGCTATCCCGGTTTTCGGTGTTGAGTTATTCAAAGTACCCGACAAAGACGCCGGTATGTTCATGTTCATGGTAGCCTTCCTGACAAATGTGCTCATACTGAAATTAAATTAATGAGCAAGAAGGACCGCAGTGTCAGTACACGGTAAAAGTGGCTTGACCCAAAACACACTAAAGGCAAAGTGGTTAGGTAGTGCGGCGAGCACCCATTCTGCAATATTGAGTATGAGTGGCTAGATGATTCCAAGAACCTCAAAGAACGCAATAGTCCGTTAGTGGCCGTACCGTCCGTCCTCATCTTAGGGTATGATGGGAGTAGTGCTTCCGGAGAGTCAGGACCCACCCGACAAGAACATCACTTACGCTGGCATGACAGAAGAAAACCTTGACGATTGGATTGCCCAGTCGCTAAACCGTAGCATTGCCAGCATGATGAACCAGCAGAAGAAGTATTCACTACCCCCAAGCCTTGAAGAGGAGCTGAGAGCACGCTATCGTGGAACCAAACCGCCGCAGAGTACATGAGTGAAGCTATTTTAGGCAAGAACACTCTGGATGACGAATTGTACTTTCCACCGGAGGTGAAGAGAAAGGCTGACAACCATCTGCTGTATAAATCTCGCAAGAAGGACCTCAACCTGCAGTAACTAGTAGTGCCAGGATCGAAGCTGAGCCCGAGGGAGGATGCTAAAGGTACCATGAAATTTATATAGGAACACCGATAAAAATTCGTGAGCAGAGGAAGTTCGCGAAGAAGAATTAACCACGTCGCAGAGGGGGTATTTACCTCAACGATGATTACTATTATCAAAGGTTGTGTAGGGAACGGGCTGAAGAAAGCAGTAAAGTGACTCAGCCAGAATCACAAAAGTCCATTCGCCGTGCTGTAACCCAGCAAGCAGATACAAGCATATTCTCTTACAATATGGAGAATGTGCTGCGTAAAAGTATCATGGAACCGATTCCAAGCTCACTCATTGAGTCCTAGTTGGTGAGGATTGGGAGGGAAGTGCCAAGGGACCCTGGAACCCAAAATCAACTCATTGAAAACTTCAACAAACTGCAAGAATAGTACAAAGATAAGATCAACGAAACTGCCAATAAGTTTCTTAAGCCAGCTTCCCCCACACCCACATTACATCTGAGCAAAACAGACTCACCTCCACTTGATACCAAAAGACGAGGAAGACAACCAAGTAACCCACCTCAGACGCTACATCTCGGTGAGAAGGTGAAGGAGCTACTGAACGACACGCACATTCACTCGTAGAACCTAGATGCTGAGCTGCTGGGCTTCAACATTCACTGCGATGAGATTAGAATTGAGAAGTACGAGAACAAGCCACACATCAAGTGGATGATCAAGGCCCAGGAGAACATTCGGGAACGCACCTATCAGCTTGCGGTGGACTGCTACAAGCAATCCCTTATTGTCCAACCCTAAAACTTTATAGCTGTGTTCAATGTTGGCTGCGTCATGGAAAAGCAGAATGCACTTGCTGAGGCCAAGAAATGGTTTGAACTGGCAATGGAGTTCGGTCAGGAAAAGCAACGAGTCGCCTTTGGACTGTCATTGGTGTGTTTCAAAAAATCTGAATTCAAGGAGTCTTTAAGATTCATCGATGGCATTATCCGGGAGTGTGGCGAGACGGTGCCACCAATCTTCTATTATATTCGTGCTCTCAACGAAAAACGGTTAGGTTTAACCGAACAAGCCAAGTCCGACTATAAGATTATCCAGGGGAAAATTATCCCAGAGAACTACAACATTCTGGCCAACTTGATGTTCTCACTGGTATTCGCTAAACTCAGGCGCATGGAAATTCGATTCAACTGTCTGACCTATATGCAATTCCGATGTACCTTGGAATATGTGCTGTACGAGTCTCAAAAGCCACTGATCGAGGATGGGAAGGTCTTCGAGGAAAGCAAGGATTACGACGCACTGGCGTTGCTGCTGTCTAAACTCAACTTCTTCAAGCGGTTTCCGTTAACAATTATAGTATACTCTACAATCAATATAGAAACGCCTATTACCAGTGACCAAGTACAGTCGAGTTACTAAAAACAGTCTGATGCTGATTGAACTGGGTCACACAGCTGTCGTACTCTCCGGTGCTGTGGCTCTCAAGAACCATTAGAAGAACTTCCAACGGCCAGTACTAGCCGGATTGCTTTCTTAAGGAGACATTATTGGCGCGGGCAAGCTTGACAACTTTGTTAGCGAGAAGCCGAACATGTGGTGCTATTGTGAGTCCGATGTCGAGTACGTATCACTGCCCCTTTCAGACTTTAATTCGTTCTGGAAGGCTCAATTTACGCTCGACCTCGATAGGAAATACGCCTTCCTAAAGAATGTACAGCTATTCAGGGATCTCAGTGAAGTCAGTCTGCTGAGACTGTGTGAAATGATGGAGCTCAAGAGCTATCCGCGGAATACTATCCTATTCAACGACTGTTCTTATAGGGCCAGGCCATCCACCAAGGTGGGTCGAGGTTTCGGATTGCATCCAAAGGGTGCTGACGATTGGAACGGCATCAAATTTAAGACAACTGGGGAAGTCATGACATTAAAGATCAGTAGTTCGAAGCTGTACTACCTCATGCAAAAGCATCGCAGCCGCATCCACACTATGAAATTCAAGCACCTCCGTTATCCTGGGTTGTTTGTATTGGTGGACGGCACCATTGAGATAGAGGACGACTGCGGCTTCAGAACTACCAACTTCATCGGCAAGGGGGACTACTTTGGAGAGAACCTTGCCTTTGAATCAGAAGGCTTCCAACGCTACGGGAGGATGGTCGTGCAAAGCGAGACAGCGGAGCTGTACTTCTTGAGCTTGAAGAACATAAGCAGACTAATCCTGCTGTAACGAGAACAGATGAAGAAATCGACTCAAACCCGGAAGGACATTGAAACCTTAGGATTCATCTACAAGCGATACCATGAGGTTCTGAAAGTGAAGTTGAACACCCGCGAGTAGATTAGAAAGCTGCGAGATGCTTTTTGATTGTCATCCCTGCTGAAGTGCTCCATAAGAGATTTCTGGGCTATCGAATCAACCTCAATTCGTTCATCAATTGTGAATGCGCAGATACGATCAATGGTCAAGAGTTCCCTGTTATAACCACCCTTACGTCCATAACGTTGCCGTCTTTGTGAATCCGGTTCGTGTTCTCTTCTTGTTGTAAATTGGTGCGAAATAGTTCTGGCGTTGTCTCGGGCTCCATTATTCTGGGAGACACAGGTAACCCATCTTACTGGGTGCTCCCAGGATAATTATTCCCTCCCAAAAATACTGCTCCTCTTCATCACCGTACTTGCTGCGTTTCCTCACCACGTAAATTCGAACGATTTGAAATACCAAGTGCAAACTGCCAGATGGCTTCAATCTATCTGGATAGTCGTCTCTGCTACATTTAAAAAACGAATATCGCATTCATAATGACCACGCCAATCCGCAACGAGATAAACCTCCAGCACTACATGCTGGGTGACTCGAGCTTAAAGGTGATGATGCCTGGAGACCTCATCACTCGCTAGCAGGGATTTATGCAGTACTACATCCAGCCAACTCAGCGGTCACGGAACCTACCTACATGATGATGGCATCTACTCCAGTCTCCTGGGAACTGTTGAGAAGACAAATAAACTCATCATAGTCAACCCACTGCGCTGTTGCTACTCCCCGCAGATAGGCGATATCGTCGTGGGGAGGGTCAGCAAGATCCGTAACAGAGTCTGGCGTATCGACATCAACTCTTCCAGCCATGCACTGTTGAACCTAAATGCGACATACTTCCCAGAACACAGGAAAAAGAATGAGGACGACGAGCTCAATATGCGCAATATACTGGCAGAGAACGATACCGTTGTCGCCGAAGTGCACTCGCTGAACAATGATCGCACTGTAAATTTGCACACACGCAATGCTAAGTACGGTCGGCTGGAACCGGGCGTGTTAGTGCAAGTCGACCATAAACTCATCCGAAGGCAGAAACATCATATGCTTCAACTAGGAGCTGTTTCAGTGGTGCTAGGTAACAACGGTTGGCTGTGGCTCAGCAACCTCCGACGCAACGAGTCACTGGACACCTTCAACGAAAAGAAGGTTGGAGCTGAGCTGTATACCCCTGAGCAACTCCAAGCTGTGAGCATGCTACACAATATTCTGAAAGTGCTCGATCAGGAGGGATTGGAGATATCCGAAGAGTTTCTGAACGAGTTAATGGAACATTGCCGTGCACACAAGATCGCCACTGCAGACATCCTCTACGGCGAGGCACTCAAACCGTTCCTGAAGGACCGAGTACAGAACTCGATCCCACACAGAATTGTGGAAAACTCAAAGGGACTGACCTACTAATGAGTTTGTTGTGCATACACCCATCAACTTACGAAGACATTTATCCTTCTTTTGGGCTCTTCGTTGCACTCTGGGCACGGATGGCTCATTTCACAACATGCTTCGCACATCATGAGATGGCCACAGCTGGGAGCCACATTTGCTATGTTTTTTTTGCAGTACAGGCAGTTCAATCGGTCCGATGTCCTCGCTAGCAGATAGGGTGCGTCGATCACAGCTTCCCGATCTTCACTAAGTGCAGCTACTGGCTCGCTGAGCAGTCTCCTGTACTCTCGGTGTGCTTGAAGCCATTGGGAGAGCTTGTAAGTGCAGAAACCAAACAACATTAAAGCGAATCCGGCGACGATGACCTTCCCCTCTGCAACATCCTTTTTATTTTGGAAGTAGCTTAAGATTTCGCTGGCAGTACTGGCAATGAAACTGACCGTATACTTCAGCTTATTGAGCTCATCGAGATGGAGTACTCCAAACAAAGTAATTCCAGTTGTCCTAAGAGTGAAGCTCGTCCTTATCTTGGAGTGCTTGAAATCAAGATCCGGGATATTTAACTTGGACCAGAACAAATACCAGTGCGACTCTTCCTTAGCTGTCTCGGGAATTGGGCTTGCATTGAGAACACAGACTGTGACTGTTGCTTCCTTTATCTAGCAGGCCAACCGATGCTCCACGCCGATTTATTGCTGAACCGTCAGGTTAAATGGTAGTCCGTTCACGCCTTTGAATATCTACTCGTTGGGAGAAGTTCGACCGGTTATTATATGGGAGAGTGGCTGCACACCTGCTGCCCAGGTTGGCTTGTTTCGAAACCGGACAAGCAAAGGAACCGTCTTCCCCTTTTGCAGAATACTGAGTTCCTTCCTTGCTTCGAGCAACCTATCGACTTTGTAGCTCTTGTCGAACTCAACATATTCGTGGTTGGCTTTCTTGGCTTCATCTAGAGACCTTTTGAACCAACCCCAGCTCAGTGCCGCGATGGCTGCAGAGCATATTGTCACGCCCCATAACAATTTTTAGGCTTGATCCATTTCGTAATTACTATTAATTATTAAGTAGGCATTGACAACATCACTACTCCTTGCTCTCAAAGCACTACCGAATAAGTCTGCTGCCACTTGTTATGTGCGTTGTGCAGATTATTATGTCTGTGCGCAGCTTCTTCGAAAGGAATCTCAGAGACTCGATCTACGGGTAAGTGACTCCTCCCACGAAGTAAACGAATGCAAGTTTCGGGCGGTTCTTGCGAGGAAACTCGAAGTGATTCTGTCGGTAACTGTGGGTTGCGCCTTTGGTCATTGCATACTTCTCCTTATCGTTGGACCAGGCCAGTGGGTCACTGAGTCCTTCTTAGACCATTCGAGCTCTACATTACAAAATGGTTACATGAGGCTTGCATAGACTATAAATATATAGGAGTAGTCGTTTGGCGATCTCAAATCGACGTTGTCATTGATAAGATAGAAGCGACTCTTGATTTAGTTCCAGTTCCCACGGTTGACGTAGCTTTGAATGACACCAGCAATTTGCAGGTTACGAAGCGTGAGTGCATGCTCCACTCCATACGACCTAATCACCATCTACTCTATCGCTTTGAGATTCTTGTCGCGAATACCGCTCAGCAGAGCGCTGGCCAGTCCTATCAGTCTCAAAAAGCTTTCGGGGGTGTTGAATACTGCCAATTCTTCAAGCGATTCCAGTGAGTTGTTGCCAGTTAGCAGCATTGCAGTTTCCATCGACACCCTGTTGTAAAAATCAATTTGATGGATGCGCTCGACAAGCTTCACGCATAAGGAGAGGTGGTTCTGGCAGAATATGTACTGCTTGCCCTTTGTGCTCTCAATTCTCCTTAGCTATTCGAGTTTCTCAATCGTGCCCATCTCCACTTGAGTGGCTTCGCCGATCTGTTACTTCAGTTGTTTGCACTTTTCTCTCAATAACTCCAGTGCAAAGTTAATGTACATGCTCCGGATTTGTGGAAAGGTCTCATCTTTGGAATTATTGATTTGGTAGGGGACACTTTCGCCTGGCTTCTGGTTGATCAACTCGCCCGGCACTGTGACCTGATTGAGCTCTATTGGATACACAGTATCTAGTAGTCCCTAATAGCTGAACGGAGTAAGCATCGGAGTCACCAAATCGGTGGTGCGGTCGAACAGGAACAATGATATTTCCCAATCGCTTTCACGCTTTTCGAACTTCTGGTCAGCATACTGTTCCTTGAACATATCAAGTATTTGCTGCATTGACACTGATACTTACCACCGATGAGTTCCCCTTGGCAAAGTGATGCTCGAAGGTTCCTAGGGCATTCTGAAGACGCAGCACTGATTCTGTAACGAGATGAACAAGACTTTGGTTGCTTCGAACAAAGTGCTCATGGAACGGACGCTCCAACTCCATTGAAAGAATATCTTGCTCGAGTGGAATCAAGTCAAAATTGAAGCTTTGCACTTTTACCGAGGATGACACCTTCATTGCCTCGAGTTCGTCCATACACAGGAAGGTCTTTTTAGGGCTGAGCACAACGAAGTACTCCTTTCGTATGTTGCGTGACTGGTTGGATAACACCATTGAGGCTATTCTTCTCATATTCTTTACGTTAGGTCTGAGAAAGAACACCACGGTGGGTTATACCGATTCATCCTCTACCTCCTCACTCTCGTCCTCGAAAGTGAATTAGTAGGTATGAGTAATGCTATGTTCCTCACTAAACTCCTTCAGCTTGAGATCGAAGACAAAGTTGAGTAGCTGCAGTAGCTCATGTGACACGTACAGACACTTGTTGTCAGGAGGCAGCTGTCGGAAGTGTTTATGGAGTTTGTTACGTAGGAGCTCCAGCAAATCCTGACTCCGAAACGATTCGACCATAATGTTATTTCATTTAGGAGGCAATCACTACTTGATCTCGCCGCAGTCGCCGACCACGATTGATTGCTTGGGTTTGCCTGATGGACTACCGACGGATTCAAGCGTTTTCAACAGTGGGAGTCCCTCGATGACCTTCCCGAAGACCACGTGCTTGCCGTCCAGCCAAGCACACGGGGCGAAGGTGAGGAAAAACTGTGAACCATTCGTACCAGGACCGGAATTGGCCATCGACAGCAATCCTGAAGTTGTATGCTTCACACGGAAATTCTCATCAGCGAACTTCTCACCGTAGATGGACTCACCACCATAGCCGTTGCCGTGAGTAATGTCACCTCCTTGCGCCATGAATCCCGGAATGATACGGTGGAATATGCTACCTTTGTAATGGAGCACTTTGCCCGACTTCCCCTTGCCTTTTTCACCGGTACAGAGTAGTCGGAAGTTCTCAGCAGTCTTCGGGACCAAATCAGTGAAGAGTTCGAACTTGATCTTGCCAAGTGGTTTGCTGTCGGCCAGCAGATCGAAGAACACTTTGGTGTTTCGGGACATTGCTGTTGATGATATTATACCATGATTAAAGCTTAGCGGTTGGACTTACTTTGCCACAGTTCGAAACTCCTGAGAATTATAGGATAAGCTAATTCCTTCGTCCATGGAAAAGTTTATCCTTCGCGATCGAACTTCCAACATCGAACCCGAACGCTTACATGCCAAGTATCTTAAAAAGTACTGTGAGAGTGATCTTGGGCAGTCACACATAGACCCAGTGGTTCCTTTCCTGACTTAAGTGCCAGCCAGACATGAGCAGATCCTATAAAAATGTTTAGAGCAGCAGGAGAGAGAGGGACAACATCGCAGCAGACTCTCCCGAATGGGGTGGTTGAGTCCCTCAAATACCGCAGCTAACTCTACGAAGTCGCTCGAACTGGACAGGTTGTTTCGACGAACTACCAAACTGAAGCTGCAGCCGAGTCGAGACGGACTGCGCCGTACGAAATTGCAGTTCAAATAAGCGTCGTTGGTTAAAACTCAACAAGGCTTTACGCCGCTCATCTACAAGGTAAGGTATTAGCCCAGTTTAGAAGACGAGCCCTCCCATTGGCTACTACGACGCCAACTACAGTCAGGTACATCGGAAGTCACCTGGTGTACGTATGACAACCAGCAACTGTCAAGATAGAAAGCTACCTCTGAAGGAACTCACCGAACTGGCGATTAAATACAATTTAGTGCAACCTCGTCCGGTACTGTACGAATTGACCCAGCTGACCTTTAACATGGGCAAACAACGCAGTCGTGAGCATTAGCCACGTTCGACCAAGCAGAACAAGGAGAACGGCATACCTGACGTGCGGACACTCGAGCTCGAATACGAGTTCAATGCCCGTCAGCAGAAGAAATACCCAATGCGAATCCCCTGTACTTCCTTCTGTAACGTAGAGGCACTGTTCCGGTTGGAGCTCAGTGGCAACAAGATCCCCTACACCCAGAACGAGATCAACAGCATTAACCTCGAGATGCTGAAGAAGTATAACTTCAGCGAGAGCGACAAGAAGTTCCTGTACTTCAAAAAGCTGAGTGGTGGTGGCTGACTGTATGTTTATAGTTCTATCCTTATTAATTTGGGAATGTTCACAAGAAGATTGCTCTTCACCTCCTTGCAACAGCTGTTCATCCAAACCAAGAGCACTCCCAACCCTAACTTCCTCAAGTTCGTACCCACAGGTAAGACTGTCATGAAAAGTGGTACCATGGATATCACTGCATTGAAGTATGCCAGTGTCTCACCACTTGCTCGCAAGCTTTTCGCAGTCGAAGGAGTTGTCAGAGTGTTCTACGGTTCGGACTACCTATCCATCGCGAAGGCTGAGACCGCTGATTGGCAGTTTCTTAAGCCCCAGATATTCTCACTGCTGGAGGAACAGTTTGAATCTGATCTGCCATTGTTGGTGGACTTCGAAGAACGTATACTCTGAGTGTATGCAGCTGATGACACTAAAATCGATCCGAACGATAGCGAGACCGTGCAGCTAATCAAGTAGATCCTATCAACGAGAATACGCCCAACCGTACAAGAGGACGGTGGAGATATCAAGTTCGAGTTCTTCGACGAGGCTAACGGCAAAGTGCACTTAATGATGATGGGGTCCTGCAGTGGATGTCCGAGTTCCGGAATCACCCTCAAGAATGGAATCGAAAAAATGCTCAGACACTACGTTGCCGAGGTCAAAAGCGTCGTGGCAAGAGACTTCGACGGTGAAAAATTGGAGAAGCCCAACGAGCAACACAATTGAACTACCTGCACAAAATTATTAAAGCAAAAGAAATTTCACCAAGGGCCTATCTCCTTGATTGAGTCCAGAGAAACTCGCCTCATGGGACGTTAGAAGATTGGCACAGCAGGGATTGTTGGGCGTTTGCGTTAAGGTTGCATTGGACTTTGCTTCCGGCTCGGAGGCGGTGGATAGTTGTACGAGATTGGGATGTCACCTACACACGCAACGTTGAAGTCGCTATTGATGACTCTGATTTTGTTCTTCAAGTAGGGGACCAAGAACAAGTTGCTTTTGTTTAGAATGCTACCTCGGTCAGGTTGGAACTTAGGTGGCAGCAAACGGATAAGTTCCGGACTGCCTGGGCGCTCAACTGACGATTTGCGAGGTGATCTCAGCTTCGGGCTAACACTCCCACTGGGAACCCATTGTGAAGTTGGCTTAACAGGCATTCCACCCCAATTATGCTGAAACTGCAAAGTTCGGTACATCAGTGGCTGTTGTGGCTATTCGATTGTCTCTTGTAGTTCCTCAAATGACGGGAGTTTGATAGCTTTACTTTCCTTTTGTTTCAGACCGACAACTTTTAGACTTTTTGAGTCTCTTCTGATCCTCTGGAGCGGTCGCTCTTCCCTCAGCATCTCCATTTTGGTTCGAGTAAAAAGCTGATCAGATTATTCGTTGCGTCTTAGCAGCCTGCTTCGAATCTCGCGATAGATGCGTTCTTCTTGCAGATGGTCTGCCATGATTAAAGTTATTACATCTATTGAATAATAGCCTATTCTGCGGTTTCGCCAATCACTTGTCGATCTTTGGAAGTAGATCCGACTGGGAGGTCCGACTTGCCTTAACTGTAGGCAGTACCTCGCTAACCCCCGCCTTGAGCATAGAACGGTTGCTTGACTCTTTTTCTCCCATCTTTAAGAAGGCCTCCTCCGATACAATTTGTGCTGAAACCGGAATCCTGTAGATTTCGTGCTTGGATACAATTTGGAAGTCGTCCGAGAACTTCCCACGTATGTCGGAAGTGGTGCGAAGCTGCACAATAACCTTTCTGGTGATACCAAGAGGAATCTAAGTAACATAATTGAAGTACAGGTCCCATTTCGTTGAGGTAGGCCTTCACGAAGTTTGTCTTGGGTCGTTTGACTGCTATTCTCTGGCACAGCACGTCCTCATTTTTTATGTCAATCTTGAGCTCGTAAGTCGCATTCTCACGGACGACACCGAAATTAGCTTCAACTGGGTTGATCTACGTAACATAAGCGCTTACGAGGATGTCTCTGCGTAGCTTGTCGTTGAGATCAGCGTAGATCATCAGATTCTTCTTCTCGGCTTGGTCCTCTACTGCGCTGGCCATGTCAATAGACCTCATTAGAGTATGATGCAGTCCTTCATTGCGCAGCTCAGAGACGCTCGGAGCGTTGGTGGTGAGTTTATTCTTCATTGATGAAATCCGAATCTTTTTGTCTGTCATTGCTTCTGTCAGGATATACTTCTGGTTGAGCTCGCTAA
>ERZ724508.321-NODE-321-length-34828-cov-5.374802_pt1 | contig 34828 bp, 54 predicted proteins | sample MGYA00376041_ERZ724508 | MGnify/ENA primary metagenome ERZ724508 (study PRJEB28724, sample SAMN07190887) | wastewater metagenome | isolation source: effluent of sewage treatment plant in Hong Hong | place: USA: Christiansburg, Virginia | collected 2016-03-01 ...
TGAGGGAGATGATTGAATGACTTCCGAAAGTCCTCAATTGTAATTCCCTCCTGAATCACAATGCTCTTGGAGGTAAGGTTGAGATCAATACCTGGAAATTCCACAAGCAGCTTCTCCATTTATCTTTCCTCATCCATCGGCGAGTCCCCTTTATGCTGCTCCATTCGATGAGAATTAATTGGGATTGCAAATACAATTTGATTAAGATTCTACAACCCATAATGTATGCCCAAAGAAGCTCTATGCAGATCAAGTGCTTTATCGGGTACTGACTGTTAAAGAATAATTCTGATCCGTCACGAAGTAAGCCTCGTAGACTGCCAGTTCCAATGCACACCATCGACCGCCATATCAACCTGCATTTGTATTGTAGTTAAATGGGCTGAAGAATTATGTATCGTTTCATAATCTGATTGTTATTCGAAAAGCATGTCCAAAGAGAGCGACCGCAGAAACGTCTTCAAGCTTTCGGGTAATATGGCACTCGGGGGAGGTATGCCCGGAGGTAACTCTGGTGGCAACTACAAGTATACTCCCCAGTCCGACTACAACCAGGAAGATATCACTGCAGCTAAGAATTCGCTGCAACTCCTGAAAGCCAAGCAGCAGGCCAAGCGCGCAGAGGAGATGATTGGTTCTGAGGTACATTCGCAGTTTACTCAGCAGAGAAACGCCTATCCACAGTATGGAGGATCCACGAACTCAGGCAGTGCCGGTTCCTACTCGAACATCAAGAGTAGCAATAGTGACTGGAGAGGTAAGGAATGCTGACAATTAAGAACAACCTCCTCGAGACGCCTATAATCAACGGACGGAACAACGAAGACCTCCGCCATCATCACAGCAGTAGGACTATTCCTATGGTAATACTGGAAACAGCTACGGAAACAACAAATACGGTAAGAGCTCTACGGAGCAACAGCAACGGAACAAGCAACCAAGTGACTACGGACCCCCTCCACCCCAAAGAGCCCCTCCCCAGCAGCAGCGCAACATCTACCAACCACCCCAACAGCAACTACCAAGAGAAAAACCAATCAGCGAATTAAAGCGCGAACAGAAGCGACCTGAACTCGAATCGCAATACGATCCAAGCGATTTTGTGGAGTGTTCGGCTGGCTGCGGAAGGAAGTTTAATCCCGATAGCATCGAGAAGCATGAAAAGGTCTGTAAGAAGGTGTTCCAGAGCAAGCGAAAGGAATTCAATACAATGGCCCAACGTATCGTTGAGAAGGATCAAGTCAAACTCATGAATAAAGGAAAAGCAGTCGAGAAGAAACTGGAGCAGCAAAAGAAGAACGAGAAGATGCCCAAATGGAAAGCCGAAAGTCTTGCCTTTCGAGCGGTGGTCGCCGCTAAATCTAACGGTCCAGTGGATCCCAAGCAGCAACGGGAGCTTGAACAGGCCATGAAAGAAGCCGCTGGATATATCAAGTGTCAGTTCTGCGGCAGGCAGTTCAACGATACCGCAGGCAAGCGTCACATACCGTTCTGCGAGGAGAAGAGCAAGAAGGAGATGATGAAAAAGAAGCGTTGACACCATTCCAAGCTAATTAATAACAGCCTATGGACTCACATATGTTTCACAGATATTCATTGGTGGGAGGAATTTCGACATTTGCCAGCGAAGCCTCACCCTTGGTCTCCAATGCAGTCCACCACTGCAGCAGTTTGGTCTAATGAATTTTACTGAACCAAGGGGAAAAGCAGCCGCCTTCCTTGATTGTTTCGTCCATAAAGGACTGGAGCTTGTCCCGGGAAACCCAATGCACCTTTGATATTTACTCTGGATTAGGCTTTATAGTGTCCTGGAGCGCCTGATCGACTTTGCAAACGAAGACGTGATCGAGTTCGTGTTCTCCCCATGTTTCGTCATACTCGCTCCGATACAAAATCTTGTCGACATGGTACAGTTGGAACGTACTGATATCTGCCCCCAACTCGAATAGTGTCCTCCTCACAACGGCCTTAGCAGGTGCTTCAAATTCGTACTTTCCTTCACCAAGCTCGTTGACTGCAGGATGGGAGCATACCGAGTTGGTCCAAGCATTTGGAAAGGCAATCTTAAGGTTCGATCGACGATGGAGCAACAGTTAATTGTTGTGGTTGAACATGAACAAGCTGAATGCGCGATGCGGTTTCCCCCCATTCCTATTGTAGCTGTTGAGGTGGCAGGTTTTCTTATCCAGTACCCCAAGCTCCTGATCGGCAGCATCCACAAGTATCAGTTTATCGCCGAGACTGTTGGTCTGTGAGGGGTGATGCTTTTCCAGATCGACATCAGCAGCTGGTTGTTTCGAATCAGCAATCATCAACTTTACCTTTATTAATAACTAAGTATTAGAATCGAAGTCGACGTTATTGTGAGCTGTCATTTGTTATTCTCCGTCCAATATCTAATACATGTACGAACCTTTCCGGTATCCCCCGGACCTCGAGCTGGCCAAACTACATCGGGACTGCACTCGGCCGGGTGATGAAAACCCAACAGGAAGAACATGCCCATGCTGTGGCGTCCGTGAAAAGCTGCCTATTGAAAAGTGGGTTCGAAGGGACATCCGTCAGGATTTCAGTCAGCACGGTGGGGCAGTCGTTACTTACTTTTCCCTGTTGAAGTTCTATGCTGCAAGTGTCCTCATCGTCATAGGATTGTACTCGGTGTTCCATGCAATCTGCAACAGCCAGGCCTGCGAGGCCTAAAGACGATCGGATCCGAGTTCCAAGGTATGTGTTCAGCCCCTAGGATTTTGGGTTGTCAGCACGCAAGATCTCACTACCATCATGAAGAAGCACGAGGAGTTAGCTGGAAGGGTCCCGATCCTACTAATTCTGAGAGGCGTGACCTTCGTGTTTCTCATGATTGTGAACATGGTCTCGCTGTATGTTGTGTCCAACAGGCGTTCACAACGGTTGATAAAGGAGCAACCAAGCTTGCGCCACTTCACCCTGTTCTTCAAGAACATCCCCAAGAGTACTTCGGTGGAAGATCTAAAGTAGGAGCTCAGTGCTATCGACCCCGACATCACTATTAAGGATGCCTTTCTCATACGCAAGACGGACAAACTCAAGAAGTTTTATGACCAAAAGCTCGAGAGTTACTTCAAGCTGCAATCCTAAAAAATTAGCGAAAGCGAACGTAAGAAACAGATTAAACTGCTTGAAGAGTCTTTAAAGAAAATTCGAGACGCTGAAGCGAGTGCGGCCAAGAGGACAGGTCGAGCTGTAGTAACCTTTGGCTCCGTGAAGAATGTGAAACTAGTTGCGAACCACTACAGGCTGTCGTTCTTGGAGAACGTCAGGCAGACCTTGGATCTACGCGGCACTGATCGAATGTACGTGGATCCGATGCCAAAACCCGAAGAGATACTCTGGCAGTTCCTGGGTAAGGAATCCCACCAGAAGGTCCAGATGAAGATCTTCACCTTCTTCGTCATGGTCGGACTGCTAGTGCTGAGTTACCTGTTACTTGGGAAAGCCCTGCATGTCGGAGATTTGGACTTCAAGGACAACACCCTCCCCATTGTCAAACAGGCGTGGTCAACATTTCTTGCGTTGGTTGTGGTTGCCTTCGCAATGATCTTTCGACAGATCATGAACTTCCTCTCAGAACTGCGCAACCCCAACACCCAGACCAGCAAGACTATGTTTATAGTATGCACCACCGTCGTCTACCACTTCCTGTACTTTCTCATCATTCCTACTATCTTCTTTCTTCGTGCGAAGGCAGAGGAAAGGAGCCTGCAACTTCACTCCATTAGCTACCAGGCACTGAACTTCGTCATAGTCCAGCTCATCCTCGCTGGCTTCGATGTATTCTATTGTTGCTGGGCCAGCAGTTCAACCAAGCTTCTCAACAACCCCGATAGCGGTCTATGCCAGCAACAGCTACATACCAAACTGTCAGCTCCTCGGTTCCCCATGGAATTCAAACTCATTATTCTCTTTAAGACTTGGAGCTTCGTAATTTTCTACTCCTTCGAAGCACCTTACATTATGGTTGCGATCCTGATCACCTTTATCTTTTTGCTCATCAACGATAAGAAAAACCTTTACCAGCACTACCGTATGGAAGTGATCGATTACAAGGTGCAACGTCAGTTCCTGTCTATCTACACCACTTTCTTCATCGCCTACATGTGCTTCATATTCATTTTCACTCAAAACCTTACCATTGAACTACCACTAACTATGGGACTGTCAGGCGTCGCTATCATCCTGCAGATAATCTTTAATGTTCGAGACAGACAGGACAAGCATCTCAACCTCGATGTCACCCTCGACCAAATCGACTACGGAAAGAGCTACGGAGAGATCTACCAGACCTACCTAAAGGGCTTGCGGAACCCCGAATTGGATAGTCTTATTGAGGACTACGCAAAGCAGCTCAATAGCAAGAAGAGCCTCGCTGAAAATGCTGATTCTGTGACCGAACGGCTGATTGCATGATTTAAACAGTAATAGAATAGTTCAGAAAATGAAGCGAGGAAAGTCAAGGGACAGCAACACCGACCCGCTACAGGTTCCACACTGCCGAAGCGTGAGCCGAGGAGGACTGAGGGACCTGGGTAATCGTCTCTACGAAAAAGGTACTTAGATTGTTAAGCAAAGGCTTTAACATAACAACGATGCCATCAGTGAAGCGTCGGGAGAGTCAAGAGAAGCTGGAGAACCCACTGGCAGTCACTCTTACTTCCTTTGAAAGGCACTATTAATTGCTAATGCAGTCGCAGAAGAAAATAAGCCACAGTCATCAAGAAGCAGTCCACAGTATTTCCAACATGCCTGCTGCGACGTTCAGAGACGACTGACAACCTGCTGAAGAAGACTCCCATAACGAAGCTTGCAGTTGTAGAGTCTCAACGGCCTGCACCGATTGGCGAGAAACCCAACAAGCCCACTAGGTACCTGATCGACAAGTTCTCTGGGAAGTTCAATATCAACCGTAGATACAACAACACCAGTGCAGATGTCTCAAAAGAGACACCCCAATACTTCACGCTTGAGACCCACGAACGTTCGCATGATGAAGCAGAATTTGCTGAGGACGCACCTATTGAGCATCATACCAAACCAGAAAGCAACCTGGACAAGTACATCAAACTCATCCAGAAGAAGACGATGTACATCGACGAATTCCTTTACCTGAAGAAGGCTGAGTACGACCAACGAGCACAGTAGAATCCTGACCCGTATGACCTGAAGGTGGTGGATTACGAAGTGATCAAAGCTGAGTAGGAAGAGACCAGCAACAGTTCTCATCATATGAAGGAGTACTTTACGATCAGCAAGAAGGGCCTCTGCCATTATGTGAATAACAAACCGGTGGAATTCATGCCGCTGACTGAATGGATCTCCGAGAGGGACACTTACAACCGCATCAAAAACCTCAAATTCTTTGTGAAGTTCCGCAAATGGAAGACAGTGAAGATGTGGAAACGTAATGTCATCCGTCATAAAATTGAGATGTGCTCGAAGCTGCTATAGGAAAAACTGTTTCTGTTGAACCCCGACCTCAGATCAACGCTACTGTCACTGAAGGAGAACTCGCTCAAGATGTCAAGTGATTTGACATTCCTAACTACAAGGCAGAGCGATGTCAACGGAGTTCAAGAGACTACGTTCAATCTGGAGTCTTTTAAGGCTGTTCAAGAGAGGAAGCGTAGATAATGTGTGAGAGAGATCTCGAAAGCCTCCAGGGAGAATAGGTAAAAGGTATCTGAGGGCTTCAAGAACTGCCTGGCTGCACTTCTGGACACTCAAAAGAAGTCGGCCGAGGAAGAAGTGATCTATGGGAAGAAGAATTTCACAGTTGCCACCAGCAATAAAGCCAATCGCCGCGATAACGCCTACTAACAACTTGGTTTCGGATTGAAAATGTCGTATGAAGCTCGCTCGGAGCTCAGGAAAGAATGCAGTAAGTTCGTTCGGTTTTCATACCTGGTTGATTTTCTTTTTCAACAGTCGCTGGGTGATATCTACGACCAGAGCGTGTAGTAGTTCATTCGCAGGTTGGAGTAGCTCCACTCCAACACTGAAATAAGAGTGCAGGATGAAATAGCCGCAAATCACCGAGGTTCGATGTTGGCTGCCATGGATTCCGACAGTCTACTTCAAATACGCCTCGTACCAGCAATTAACATGCAAGCTATCAAAGAAGCTGATTTCACATACGAGGATGCGCTGCCGTTTGAGTTCGCTCTTCCCGAACACGAGAGGAAACAGCAATTCTCGCTATTGTATCACATGAACATCATTCCACCTGACCATCCCAGCGACCAGCCTTACGAGATTCAAGTTAAGCGTCGAAGGTTGGTCCCCGAAATTTGTCGGAAGTGGTTGCAACTTAAGCCTTCCTGTGAGGAGATACTCGCTGAAATCAATCACTGTATCCACGAAGGGCTCAACTCCTTGAAGCACTTTAAACGCTGGTCTAAGCACATTGACATGCAGAAGTATGTCAATGTCTTGGAGGAGTGGGATGATGTCGTCTCAGAAACATGGGAAATAGCTCCCGAGGAGTGTCTCAACCCCAGCCATTTACTTGAGACCTATGGCAGTGATCAGAAGTTCCAGCGCATCAGCCACCTTCTAAAGAAGAGCTTTGAGAGATCGGCAATCTATATCTGCTAGAAATTCACCCCGTTTTTAACTGCCTACTACTAAAACGAGCAGGTTGATTTCTCGCTGTTCTCCCATCCCGGATTGATGAACTTGTCGGAGACCATCGAAATGAGCCTGCAGACACTTGAGTAGCAACGTGAGCAGTTTGCTCGTGCCATCCCGATTACTACAAGCATTGGGATGCTCAAGCTGGATAGTTTTGAGCTCAAACAACGGTTGCTGCCCAACCCATCTCTGCTACTCGAAAGAATTCGTTCGATGCTCCCCGAGTTGGTCCACCAACGCACCCTTGAGTCAAAGGCTTGGTTGAAACAACAAACAGAAAATTTGAGTACAAAGGGAGATACCATCGAAGAGTACATTCGACAAATCAATAACCTGAAACTGATACAGCAACAATTCGTCGATAGACGGCGACAGATAGACAATCTATACCACCTGTACCAAATTATGTCCAGGTTCAAGGTCGAGATTAAGGATAAAAAACCGTTTGCAGAGACGCTGGCTGCTCGTGACGAGCTCCAGAATGTCATGAACAAAGCTGAGAACACCACAGTCAAGGAGAACTAAAAGTTTGCCAAACATGTGAGAGAGTCAATTGTTCCCAACCTCTAAAGCTCCCTCGCAGCTCTCAGCGATATTGTCCTTGACGGAAGATTTCTGACCCTTGGGGGTAATGAACAGGACCTGCTTACAGAGCTGAACCGGCTACGCGATCGCTATAATCTCTTGGATCGCGAAAAAGAACGTTGTGTTGTTTACCAAAAGACTCTTGGACTTCCCGATATCGACTTCTCAACACACTAAAAAGTCCGATAATAAATCGAAAGCCGCATTGGTCTATGGTAACAAAAGAGCCTTTGGGAAGGATTAGAAAAGAATTGGCTTAGCAACAAGATCTGGACCATTAATGTGAAGTCGATGCTGCAAGAGACTGAGGAGATCAACAAAAGAATAGCTCAACTTTCAGCAGGTCTTCCTGAGAATCCATTAGGATAACTATTGCACCATCACATCAATCAGTTGCTTATCAACCTGCCCATTGTGGCCGCACTCCGTTGCCAGTACCTGAAAGAAGACCATTGGAGCGATATTAAGCAGATCAGCAAGATGGACCTGCAATGCGACAAGAACTTAACCCTACAGCAGCTGATTGACCTGAGGGTTGACCAGTATCGTGAAGCCATCATTGAGATCGCTTACATTGCCGAGAAAGAGTACGAGCTTCAGTGCCGATACGAGTAAGCGTAACAAGGATGGCTGAACCTGACAATAAAGATTGTGAATTACAAAGGGAGATCAAAGACTGCAAAAGAAACCATGCTGCTTCATGACACTATTGATTTCATGCGGCAACTCGAAGACTTGGTCAGCGATATCCTGACGATTACGAGCAATAAGTACTCGAAGAGTATCCGGGTGAAGGCAGGCCAGCTCAAAAACACTCTTATAAATACCCACACCTACTTCACTGAATGGATCCGATTGCAGGAACAGTGGAAGTTTTTTGACATACTGTTCAGTGCAGTGGAGAATAAACGCCTGCACGAAAACGGTCTGTTCGAGCAGGTGGACAAGACCTTCAGAAGTGTCATGACCAAGGCTCTCACTAAAAGCAAGGTCACCCTCGTGCACAAACTCATGCAGATCAACGCTGTTCCACTCGAAAAGATCAGGGAAGTCCGGGATAGCCTCGAACTGGTGTTCCATCCCATCAACGAATATCTCAATGATAAGCGCAGAGGCTTCTCCCGCTTCTACTTCGTTGATAACTAACAGCTCTTAGATATGGCAAGCAACCTCACCCCAGATTCTATTGAGAAAGTTGCTGCCAAATGCTTTCGAGGCCTCCAAAGACTTAATTTCGAGGGCGAAAGGATCGTTAGTCTCACTACCCTGGAGGGCGATACACTCAAGAAGAATGCAGTATCAACAGTGGGTGAAATCGACCAGATATTCAGTAGTATTCAGGACATCTTCAGCGAGGGCCTTCGAAAACTCATGAAAAATAGCAAGTCCCAGGAGGATGATCGGAGGAGATGGATTGGGCTAAACCCAGCACAGTCAGTACTTACCATTGCCAAAGTGGAGTTCACACTCTACACCGAAATCACTATCTCAAACAAACAGAGCCACCAGGACTCCCTCACTGACTATTTGAGTGTCTTCTGCAAAGACCTGCAATAACTAATTGATGACGTGCTCAACGGAGCGACCCTCCAGCCATCCAGCTCAGCCAATAAGTAGCTGGCCTTTTACAGTAACTCCGTCAACAACAGCCGTGGTTACAGCCGAGAGAGCAACCACCGTAATTCCCTACCAGTCAACACCTTGAACTACCTCAAGAAGTTTCAGCTGGTGATAGCTCAGGACATTTTTCATCGGGACATACTGGAGTAGCTGACTGCTTCATCGATCTGCAACACCAACCAATTTCTGTGGCAGAAACACCTAAGGTACTATTGGGATGACTCTACCGAAGACAATCTGGTCGTAGTGAGGCACTTGTTGCATAGCATGCGCTACGGCTCCGATTACGTTTCCATGGAGGATCGATGTATCCCTACTCTCAGCTTTTAACGGCTCTCCTTGAAGGTGTTGTTTGCTTTCAACCATCATACAAACCTGCTTCTGCGCAACCATTGCACCCTTGAGACAGTTGAAAATTTGGGATCTTCCCTTGGCTACAATACACATCGTTACTAATGCTCAGCAATGACTTCCGAGAGCTTGCTGCTACAGTTTATGATGGGAGTACACAACACTGGCAGTTGGGGAACCATTGTTCATGTTCACCTACTTCCACCGGCAGTGCTGTCGATGCTGGCACACACCCTCGAACAGGTCAATAGTCTACTTGTTAAAAATGAAAAACGTAAGGAAGCCGATTTCAAGCCACAGGTCGGCTTTGTGCTAACAGTAGCGCCTAACCAACCCATTCCGGAGCAGTTAGTTGGTCTGTATAGACAGATCGGGCTAAACCAGATGCATCTGAGCGAGACATTGAGAATAAAACTGCACTCTCTGGGCTTACAGCATTTCTCAGTTCTCGCGAGGAAACTAGCCAAGTTCTACGATGTGCTTGCTCTGCACTGTCATCATTAAGTTTCCCAACGAAAGTTTCTAGGAGGCCTGTAAAAACTCAAGGCAAGTGGTTTGATAGATAGCACACTGCAGGGAGAAAAATAACTTATCGTTGGCATACTTGTTCATTGGCTTAAAGGTACATTTCCAGGAAGGGTGGTTGCTGATGTGATGCCTACCATCAGTGATTTGTTTCAGATACCGGCGGTCGACGAATAGTCGGTGACAAAGCCTCCGAGGAAGAGTTCGGTTATGAGCAGCCCTGAATTGCAGCTATCACTGAACAAGCTCAATCTGACCTACGTGCCGAGCATTGAAACCCATCTCAAAGAACTATCGGTCGGGTTAGAGAGCAAGGACTGTGTGATTGTGACTGGTGAGGCCAGTTGGAAGAGTTCTCTGATCAACCTATTGGCACTAACCCAAACTGAGGAAGTAAAACTGCATCACATCAACAAGTCCATAATAAGTGCTGATGTTCTCTTCGGTGGAAGGTTGAAGAAAGGGCACGAGGCATAATACTCTGAGGGAAGGTCAACCATCAAGGGAATACTCGCAGAAATACTCGAGATCAAAAGTAGACAACCGACGATAAAACCAGCCGATAGCGCACACCCGAGTGTACGTCAGATATCCGAAAAGCAACTTCCTCTTGTCGAAACATGCCAAAACTGGCTGGTGTTTGAGGGCTATGAGCTCAATGAGGCTGATGGGTCTAATGAGCACCTCGTGAAACACCTAATCCGCAAACGGTAGCTGCTGTACAACAAGGGAAGGTGCTTATCCATACCGAACATGTGTCGCATTATCATCGAGTGCTGTTCACTGAGCAACATCGATCCTGCCGTCGTAGTTGTTTCAGCCATCAAGACCGTTGAATGGAATGAAATGCTGCAGAAGGCACTCATCCGCGGTTGGATAACTAGCAACACCAAAAACCGTCCTGCTTCGTTCGTTAGTTATTTAGAGAAGTACATGGGAGAAAGCCTCCCCCTGTTGTTTGCCACTGCCAAGGATTTCACAGGTTTAAGTGAGCTGACCCTGCTAAATACTTTGCTAACTCTGCTGAGCAGCTTCATCAACGACATAAAGGAAGCAAAGCAGTTGAAGATTGTGTTTGCGGTTTGCGTGGTATGGGCATTCTTTGGGACAGTCTGTCAAGAAAACCGACTGAAGGTCGACCTGATAGTTCGAAAGCAGTTTGAAGGTGTCTTTCCCAGCGCTTAGTCAGTCTACAAATTCTACATCAATTAGTCCACCTTTACTCTCAAACAATTCGGGGAGAAGGTCGATGGCAGATCACTTCCACCCGAAATCGGTCCGTGCAACCGCGGATTTATCAATACGATGAAATCACTTCCACTCAGATACCTGCTTAATAAATACATCAATATACCAGCGAGAGGGGTGATCGCACTCACAGGACCCTAAGGGTCGGGTAAGACGACCCTGCTAAAAAGCTTCTTCTACTCTGACGACCCGGACGTCTCCAATAATCGTGTAACTTTTCACAGAGAGTTTACACCTTCATCCCTTCGAACTTGCATCCTCAGTAAACTTGACACGTACCGCAAAAAGTTGGTTACACCGATGATTGGCTACCATGAAACCCGGATTCTGATCGACGACGTTTGGATGAAACAAGAGAACAATCCTAGTTGCATCGAGGTGTTGAGGTGCCTCATCGACAAGCAGGGACTGTATTGCTAGACCGCATGGAAGGAGGTTGTTGGGTTGCGTCTTGCGATCGCCGGTCGCTGCGAACTCAAGTCACAGCGCATCGGTCGGCATTGTTTGAATCTATCGTTACATCTCGATGATCAGGATTTGGTAAGTATCTTCACCACTCAAATCTTGAAGAAACTGCCAAACGATGACCTGAAAAAGCTTGCTGATACCTTAGCGACGTCTGCACTGCGTATCTATCGCAGACTTCAAGAAAAGCTCAATCGAAGGTTTTTCCACTTCAACGACATTTGTAGACTCATTGATGGGCTAGCTTCAGCGAACCTCAAGGACGTTGAACAGCTCAAGAAATACTGGTGGTTCTCTCTAAACGAAGTCTTCAATAAGGTCAAGGACAGTCAGTTAACGGTACAGGAGATCGTTGCTTCTTAGCTCGTCGGAAAGATAGTTTCTGTCCAACCGTCTGTCGCATATCTCCCATTGTTCTCCAGCATTGCCCGCAACCATAACAAGGACTAGGAGATTCGGGATATTAAACGGCTCATGATGCAGACGAACGAGCGCATTGAACAATACAATAAGGAAAATCGTAATCTACCGATTATTGAGTACATCACCGAATAAAAGACTCTTGACCATGTGATCCGGCTCTATCGGAATATTGCCACTGGAAACTGTATCTTATTCGGCAAGAAGAACAGCGGGCGTAGCAACACTGCCAAGATAGTATCCTTCATGCGCGGCTACCAGTACCGAGTGATGCGTCCGTCGTCGGAGACCCTTCTGAATAGTGTGGTGGAGTGGCACTAAGCCTTCCAGAAGGACCACTGCACGCTGGTGGTGCCAGTCGAAGATAGCAGCGATATGATGCAGCAGGTTGTCAAGTTCTTCAGCCCAGAATTCTATGAAAGCGTGGGCATTGAACTCAACAAAGAGGAGATTCTCAAGAACGAGGCCCTTCAGAAGTACTGCCATGAGCACAGTATCCGCAACATCGTAGAATTCTTCAAGCAGCAAAAGGGCAGAAACTTGCACATAGTTCTGCTTATCTCGGACTATAGATTCCTACAGGAACTCATGTAGTACCATCCGCACGTCGGCTCACAGTTCAGCATCGACTACTTCGGGGAGTGGCCACAGTAAACCTTCGCAAGTCTCGCCGAAGTCAACCTTATCGATGAAAGACTAAGCGAAGCAGAAAGCAAAGAGTTAAAGGAAGCAGCGGCAACAGCCATGCAGGTTCACAGTCGAATCAGTAAGTACGTGCAGTGCAGTATGAAGCAGTACGAAGATTACATCAAGCTATTTGTGGAACTTTACCGCTAACTGAACTGCAAGCTTGAGACTTAAATCAACACCTACCGAGAAAGTTTTGAAAGGGCTGTGGAGTATGGTGCTAGCTTGATTAGCTCAACGGAGAGAATCGATGGTCTGAGAAGGGAATGCACCAAACTCTCAGGTGAAATGAACAGTTTGCGGCAATCAATGCGGTAGGCTGAAGGTTAGGATATATTCCTGGCCATGTAAAAGCTCAACCGTCTTAACCGTGAGATGGAATCCTATTACGATAAGCTCGTCGAGGCACTCGAAAAGCGGCATTCAGACATCCGCAAGACTGTCGGCATGCTGGAAAGTATTGAAGAGGAAAAGATCAAGAATCTAAGGAATACTTTGGTACCCGGTGCTGGTATTACTCAAGTTATGGAGCTGCTCATGATAATCCTTGGAAAGGAACCCGATCTGAAAGACATCAAGTAAAGTATGGGCAGCTTCCGGTAGTTCCTCGCTGAGCTCAAGTCCCTGTCCGCTAAGACAATGACACAAGAGCTGGTCCGCCGGTTCCGTGACCACGCCAAGAAGGAAGAGATCAACAACGAAGTCATCAAAAAGCTGCAGTTTGGGATGGAATTTTTGAATATGCTCATCGCTGTCAAGAACTACATTACCGAACGCGACCGGAATGTCGAGATCAACAATGAAATACGGAGTCGTGAGAAGTAGACTGCTGGAGTTCGCTAAATTTACCCCGATATCGATACAAAGATGGTGGATTTCGATCGGAAGCAGAAGATACTGGAGTAGCTTTTGCAGCGTAAATCACAGGTCGAAAAGGAAATCATTGAGCTGTCGTCACAGAAGATTACCTAAGAAAAGATACTGCAGGTGGTTCACGACGAATGTGAGGGTTGGTGTCGCCAATATAAACTGTTGGAGGAGCGCAAGAAGACGCTAACGAGTGATGTTCTGCTCATGGCTGGACAGTTTGTGTACACCTCGCATCTTCCCATTGTCGAGCGCAAGCGTATTATGGCTATTGTTCGTGCGGAATTGGCTTTATCGTCAAACTGCACACTCTACGAGCATCTCAACGTTGACCCATAAACATGTGACAGCGTCACTGCTGAGTCGCTGGTCTTCGAGAACATGATCTGCATCAACAACAGCATCAAGACGTTCCTAATGATCGATCCTGATCGAAAAGCGAGTGAATGGTTAAGGGCCTATGCCAAACAGATTAAATCGGTCAGTCAAGATGACCCATGTTTCACAGGCATCTTGAGCGAGGCTATCACGAGAGGGGGACACTGTGTGGTTTAAATCACCAAATAAATGTCATCTGCACTACACGGTCTTATCTGTCGCATCGACGAAGACACTCCGACCATCCGCTTCAACGAAAGCGAGCTTACAGTCAGTGAATAGTTCAAGCTGCACGTTTCGGTGAGCCACTCAATCCAGTTAACTCAGGAGCTCATGGACCTATTTACTGTAGTCAGTTTTGAGATGGGTGAGTAAGCTATCGACCGATAGCTACGAATGGAACTATTGAAGAAGCTTAATCCCGAGATGCTTGCACGGCAGCCTGAAATCATCAAACGGAAGGTGGCTTTGAGGAACGAGCTGAACAATCAGCAGAAGGCGTTGGTTGGGATGTTTCAGAACCAGTTTCGTGGCGCTTCTGTGGTCAGCGAAAAGACACTCAAAGATTTCTAGTCGATCAAGAGTCGGGTGGTGGAGCTCAACCGCAACATCCGTTAGCAATCGGAGCTGCTGTAACAATATAAGCTCCCCTAACTCATTAGCAGCATGACCAGAGTTGCACATACTTTCCGGAGGGCACTAGAGCAGTTTTCTCGGATGGAACCTGGCAGTTACTTCTCTCGATGGACAAAGATACCGTTCTACGTGCAGATGCTCAGAGACGCTGTTAACTTAGAATCAGTCATTGATGAGAAGAGCCTGCTGCTATATCTTTTCCGTCTGACGTTACCATCTCTTTCCAGGTCTGAAGGCGAGTTACTAGCGACATTGATCGCGATGAAGCTGGTCTGTAATAGTGACGAGCTCATCGAGTGCCTCCTCACCTCCGATAATGCAACATTGTAGAGGCGCATGGGTGCCTACGACGAATGTTCTTGGATTGTAGCTGAACTGTCAAGGAACAGAAAGTGCTGGGAAGGGGAAGTTATTACTTCCCTCGAAGAATCAACTGAAAAAGAGTATCTCCTAAAGGTCGGCGACTAGCCCACGAAAGTATTCGAAAGATTGACCATAGCATTAGTGATAAATTCAAAACGCCCAGCAAGAAATTTATTGTTAGCCCTAGTTCGTACTGTGCTCGGCGAGTAGTACCTGCAATAGTCTGATGTTGCATTGACAGATATACTCAAGCATACCAACCGACTGGTGCTGTCTCATGATGATGAAATTTCAGCTTACGACTATTGCAAGGAAAACTATGGACAGATCCTTCGAATTCGCCGGCCAGAGCAGTTCTAGCAACTCATAAAGAAGGGCAGTGCTTGGTCCTCCCATGGTTACTCTGAAAAACCTTTGGTGCTTGTGGAAGACCTGCCATTGGACTGGTTCAACAGAACGTTCGATTAGTTGGAGCAATTCCTCAAGGATACACCTGTGGTGATTAGTGCCTCCAAGAAGGAACTGCTGAACAGCCCCATCCGTCAATAGTTTAAGAAGGTACATCTTCGAAGCAAATAAAACTGCCAACTTCTCAAGCGGATTGACAAGCTGTCGTTGGACAGTGATCTGATAGACAAATACTCGGGTAGCTATCATTGGCAACTGCATTATCTTCACCAATTGCTCCTGCACTATTAAAGGAGGTACAAGAAGTCGCCTTCGCAGTATCGATGTGACGAAGAGTCGAGGATTTTGAGAGAAATGTTGGGGCTAATTGACAATCTCTCATCTGAATTCACCACCATCTCAAAGACTCTGATAAAGGATGAGCTGGGTTATGACGAATCATTGGAGCAGTGGCAATGCTACCACTATCTCGTCTGGGAAGTGCTATTCAACGATTAACTACCTTAGAGGTATGTGCTTGCCAGAACATTACTCTCAAGAATCGGAGAAGAACGATAGTACATCATCGACAGGCGAGTGCTCACTAAAAGGCTCAGTGATGCTGATATGGACGAGTACCTAGGCGTCGATCCTAAGCTCGCAGCTATGCTTACTAAAACCGCTTCAAAAGAATTTGAGCAGGCTGTTTGGATGTTGTACCCACCCAAAATCCGAGAAGCTATTAAACCACCAACAGACCTGGAGACACTAGAAAGGACCTTAGTCAAACTCACATTCACAGAGAAAAAATCCAAGGACCTCTGGGAAAGGGTTATTAATGAGGCAAAATTGAGGCTTTATTAGAAGGTCAACTTCGTTCGAGAACGGTTACGAGTACTAGTAAAGCTGCAATAAGGCGGACATTGTACGAATGAGCTGAAAACTGCCATAGCAAACTGCATCCCCACGACTTGGTGCCTCAATGCAAAGAATGGTCATCTAACACTCACTACGTTTGTGGAAAGACTCGCATACCAGTACAAACATCTTGAACAGCTGGCACCTGGGTCTTTGGTCGTCGACTTAAGCTGCATAAGTTCCCAATCAATTTACCTTGAAAATTACCTAAGGTAGCTCGCTAAACGCAATAACTACAACCTCGAGGATATTACGTTGGCTTTTTGTCGTATTGAAGGGGATAGGGAGACTGCTGATGGACTCACCATCAGCAACGTCCATGCGACTTGTTCCGAATGGGACCGAAGAGGAAGGTGTCTAACTATCAGTTACAACGACAGCACCCTCAGCGAACTGGAACTCGTCGCGATTCAAAAGTGTGCTCGATCTGGTGATCTTCCGACATCAGGTAGCATCTGTACAGGATCCGTCCCCCTCGCACTTTACTCTGAGGTAGGCGACTCCCAACCACTTCTGTACTTAGAAGTAACCTTAAGCCCGAAGACAACCATTATGAAGGAAACTTTCCTTTCGCTTGGACCATGATATTTCTTCGATGAGATAGTTTTATAATGTTATGATAATGATGCTGCCGATATGAATCACACCTCCAACAGGATTCTCTTGGGGTCCTCCACACAGTTTTGGATACGCTTCAAGAACAGCACAGCATCCTTACCATCAAGCAGGCGATGGTCGTAGGTCAGGGCCAGGTACATCATTGGTCGGGCAACGATCTGATCTCCGCGTACTACCGGTCGGTTGATGACGGCATGCATACCTAGGATAGCTGATTGGGGTGGGTTGATGATTGGTGTTCCCATCAACGATCCAAATGTGCCACCGTTGGAGATAGTGAAGGTTCCACCGTTAATGTCCTCAAGCGTGAGCTTTCCATTCTTGCCCTTCTTAGCGAGTTCTGCGAGTTGCTGCATTACCCCTGGATTACCAGTTCAATTTCGTGCAGTTTCATGGACTGGCAGTTTCGGAGCACTGGTACCATGAGTCCAGTGGGAGTAGCGACAGCCACTGAAATATCGATGTAATTGCGCTGGATCATGTTGGTTCCGTCGATGACAGCGTTAACAATGGGATATTCCTGTAGGGCAGCCACAGCGGCCTTCACAAAGAAGGACATAAATCCCAGCTTGATTCCGTACTTATTCACGAACTCTTCCTGGTAGGTCTGACATAGTCGGTGCAAGTACCTTACGGATCTCCATCACTTCACTCATATCCACCTCTTGGAAGGTAGTTAGCAGAGCGTAGGTGTTTTGGGAATCCTTCAATCGTTGCCCAACCTTCATCCTGAGCTTCGACAAAGGTTCGACAATGGTCTTTCGCTCTGCATTTGAAGAAGAGGCGAATATGCTAGGCTGTTGAGGCTTCGGGGCAGGCTTCTTCTCTTCTTTCGAAGCTGCTGGCTTAGGTTGTTCGGACTTTGCTGGCGCAGATTCCTTCTTTTCAGCAGGCTTCTCTTCTTTCTTTTGAGGAGCTGGCTCAGATTTCTTCTCTTCAGCTTTTGGCTTGTCAGCAGAAGGCTTGGCATCAAGATCAATGTCGAAGAAGGGCTTACCGACTGCAAGATCTTCTCCAACCTTTGCGTAGTACTTCGTTAAGACGCCCGCCTTGGGAGCTTTGATCTATACGCTAACCTTGTCTGTTTCGATTACGGCAACAGTCTCATCAACTTCAACAGCTTCTCCCGGCTCTACCATAGCACACTTGCTTACGTTTCTTGATCTCCTGAACACGTCCCTCGGTGATGGAGTCGGCCAAATTGGGGAGGTTGACGGTATGAACTGAGTAAGAACGACCTTACCTGCGAACATTCGTTGATTGGAGAAGGTCAGAGACCGGAAGGTTTTAGGTCTACACCGACCCAGCACGGCCATCGGCATGCGATTAACTTGGCCAAGTGATTTGATTCCCAGAATAGCGGGGAGCAACTGCAATCCTCTCCTGAACATTCGCTTAAATAATATGTGTGATCCACTTGCGCAGACAGTGAGTTAAATTACGGACTCTTGCGGACCAAGAGCAAGCAATAGCAACCACGCATTTGATAATTGTAAAATATGCTTCGACAGCTGGCGATAGCACTGGTTGTTTTTGGGGCAGTTGCGGCAGCCGATGTGCTTACTGTGGTGGCTCAGGGGAGCGTCAACCCTGACTTCTACATCCCCTACACACTGGGGGCCTTTAGTACTGTTCCCTATGGGGAATACATCTCTGGAACACTTGTTGTGGTGAGTAACAACCTCTGTGATAGCACTGCCCTGCCAGCAATCGGTGTTGCGAGCCCCTTTGTGCTGATGGCCAAGCGCGGAGATTGTGAGTTCATCAAGAAAGGAAGTGCAGCTGAATCTCTGGGTGCCAAACTGCTAATAATCTACGATAACTAGACTGCAACTCAACCACCGATCATGAGGATCTCCAACACTATGCCCAACCTAATAACTATGCCAGCTGTTTCGATCACAATGGCAGCAGGCCAGAAGCTGAAGGATTTGATTGCAGTGACACCCGTAGTCAGTATCGAAATCTACTTTGCAGTCAACAAGACGGCAAGACCTCAGATCCGTTTGCTGATGTACCAAGGTATCAGTCAAGGTTTATGTAGGTGCCTACACCTACAAGTTTGTCGATTAGCTAAGCACTGCATTTTCTGGGACAATGAAAGATAGCTTTGATCTTGCTGCGCTCATCTACAGAATTCCGGAAGGCTGTAACGGGCCGGCTTGTGTTGCAGCGGATTGCTTGTTAAGTGGTCAGTGGTGTATGCCGCCCATTCAAATCTAGCCTTTCACAGGAAAGCAATATATCGAGGAATCGCTGAGACAGTATAACATTCTCACGAAATCACAGGCTGCTTGGTGGTCCTATATGAGCCTGTTCAAGCAGAACTGCTTTGATGCAACAGTATCGACGGGGTGTGTTCCAGCCGCCATGATGGCTGCAGCAGGTCTCATTCAGTCTGACATCGACTCAGTGGAGGCTCAAGTAACTGCTTAAATAGCCAACCCCAATGCCCAGACCAGTAGATTGTCCATCTGGAGAGATACCCTGCGTAACGAATCAGTAATGGACTTCTATGGCATAAAAGTCAACGGAATTCACTATATTGGAGTCGGCACTATTGATTCTGATTCACTCGTCCGATTTGTCTGCGCAAGCTACACGACAGCGCCTGCATAATGCGCAGGCAAGCTTCCGGTACACATTCTTTTGAAATTTAGACGACAACCAACTTGCGTACAGTCAACTCAACTGACATCACCTTGAAGGCGATCGGAGTGCTCAATCTCAACCTTACCACAGAGTTTATAAGGTCGACCTGACCATGATTGCTTGTTTCGTTTCTGATCACCCCGCTCATAGCCGTACCTCTGCCATCAATATTATTATTTTCTTGAATAACCCCATGGCCGAAGATCCCTTCAAGAGTCTTGTGAAGGACCCCAAGCTCTACATCACTCCCGAAAAGATGAAGACGAAGGATATCCTGGCCTTCGAATCCGTGGACATGAGGAAGGCCCAGCAAACTCTCAAGAATTTCAAGGGTTCGCTGATCTACATCGGTAGAGACGGATTTATGGCTTAGGTGCCTGCTTTGGACTGTTCGCCCTTGCTAAGGCCTACGCCGATGGTTCAGTGCGCACTCATCTGATCGGTCATCAGGGCAATGGTGGTAACTACCTGAAAATGTTCACAACCCGATCGACCAAGGACTACAGCTACAACCGAGAGTTCCAGCGCATGCGCTACCTCACTGAAGTTCCAGTTTCTGACTATTCGACGGTCAACCCTCAGTTGTTGGCGGATATCGGTGTGCCAGTTCCCCCCACAAACAGCAACCCAGTGCTCAAGAGCGCACCCCACCCCAAGTATTATTGATGGATACACACCCAATCATAGCGACGAACCTATCATTGGTACTCCACTCGGATCAGCACTCCAATGAAGAACACCACAATCCAGCAGCTGGAGATGAGGGATAGCACCATTGGTAGTAACCGACTTTCAACCTTCATCTCCAGCTTTTCGATGAGGTTGACGTAGTTGAAAATGAGGTTGAAGAAGAGGTAGCAGAAGAAGCTGACTGCAGTGAGTAGATAAGTGCTCACGGTCAGCATGGCTAACACCATGCAGCACATCACCACCGGTAGGTACTCATTGAACACCTGGTTGATTTCGATGAACATGTGAGCAGCTTGACGTTTTGATCGGCCGTAATGTGCGAACGGGTCGTCTGGACGCTACTCTTCTGATTTGGCGAGTTTGATTTCCACCGGAGGTTCGGGAAGCTGCTGGGGAGGTTGCTCTCCATTATCTTCAACAGGTATTTCGGCTGGAGGTTCGTTTGAATGTTGGTCTATTGAAGTGTCCATTGGGTTGGGGTTGAGTTCTGAATTAGCTGTGGTGTACACTCCTGCACGTTTCTCACCATGCTGTTTTGGTCTTCCAATCTTTACTCAAGAGTTACTCCCCTCCGAATGGATTAGTTTTCTACCCACCTAACATACTCTTCGTCCTCAATTTCCCTCTTCTTTATCATATCGATCCACAGTTCATGCCTGGCCATCAGAAACTGCGCGATAGCCAGCAACACCACCGTCAGTCCGAACACGGTTTGAAGCATTTCGGACACATGCACAAACTCGTAGAACTTGCCGGCCATATGGCTTAGAGTATTATGAAAAATACTGTCATTTAGTGGTAGCACACTTGCGATGTCGGTTTGTGGAGAGCATCTCGAGAGCTTCGTGGCGGCGCGTGCTTAGGTAACTCACTAAGGTGTCAACGCCTGCCCACTTGTAATCCTTCTCGTTGCGTATGTTCTTGAAGGTTGCGCCATGGTATAGCAGCTTCAGCACCAGCAGATTGCTATCCACCAGGAGGTCTAGACTTCCCACAAATTTTACCTTGCTCAGTGTTAAATGTAATGTGTTTGAAGGCTTCGGAGAGTGCGCAGTAGTGCGGGTTCTTTGCAGAGCAATGACAGCGAAAGTCTGCGCCTGCCTCAATGAATAGATCCAGCAGCTACAACGCAAAACGGCTTCGTGCATGGCTATACCCATGCTTTTTAATGGTCTCGGCCACCTTTCCGACCAAGAAGTCTGAAGTTAGTGTGCGAGCTACTTGAAGTGTACGCCATGGCATCCTGTGTGAGATAGAAGGCGGTCTGAACTGGCGCCCCCATCTTGACTAGCTGGTAAGCATGTTCCAGATCGTTGTGCTTGATCGCAAAGAACAGTGCATGCGCAAGTTCCTTCTCGCTAAGCGTCTTCTGCATGGATGTTTAAACAAATTATGAAATGAGCTTCTAACGTCAAGGTACAAATCGCAGATCCCATCTTAAAGTTTCTCGTGCATTCTGCCCGTCACTTGAGAGTTTAGAATATTGAATTCTATGAGTCTCGAGCTGGAAGAGTACAGCAAGTTCATCCAGTAATCACAGCAACTATGTAGGACTTCAAAGCTTCTGGAGAGTCACTACGGCAGGCATGGCAGCTACCGTGATGAGAAAATTATGCAGGCGATAGATAGCTGGGTGCGAACGTAAGTGCAAGCAGCTGAGAATCGCCCGATGCTGGTCGATGGAGCACCACTATCGGGTCGGAAGACCATGCTGGTGCAGTGGGCAGCACATCACCGGGAATTCAACGTAAGATAACAAGGAATGCAGAATGATGATTTGGTGCTGATGGAGTTTGCGGCAAACGGCAATGGAAAGTACTCTGAGACAATCTACTGCATCCTCTCATCGTTGCGGGTACTTGCCATAACTATTCAGGAACTTCTAATGATCAATCAAAAGGTGGAGACCAACGAAGAGAAGCTACGCAGATTTTTTCCATATTGGATGGAAGTTTGTAGCAAGGCACTCCATAAGAAAAGGCTGGATGAGGGAAAGAGCCGTTCCAAGAAGATCATCATTGTGGTCAGCGACATCGACACCTTCACAAATGATAAGGGATAACCGCTGTTGCCTGGGTTCTGGATGCCTGAGACCTTTCCTGAGGATGTTCGAGTATTGGTGTCAGCCAAGAACGGAAGCCTAGCTGCTTTGGCTTTGAAGCATTCAAAGTCGATTAGGCTCAGCGACAAACGGACTAGCGACATCAAATATAGCCTCATAGCAAATAGCCCCCAACCTCTACAAAAAATACTCAACTAAAACTACAGTAAGGTTAGCTTGCAGCAATGTCGGATGCTCCTACAATTGTTCTCGCAGGAAAACCCATTTTGCCAATCGCTGAAGGAATTCGATTTCAACTCTCTCACGAATCTCACTGTCGAGTAACTATGCGTGTCGTTCATTGAGTTTTGGCAAGGAAGACTATTGGCTCGACGCACCATTGAAGAAACCTTTAAATTGTTGGCACTGAGCAAGAAAGGACTGACAGCTGGGGAGGTGTGCTGCATTGCTGGCTTACGTCCCAGCGAGTTCAAGAAATTTGTGTGTGTTTTCGAAGGCTTTGTCGAGTCTTATGAGGGTATTTGGTTTGTCCCAGACCGGTAAGTCAGGTCCTGCCTGCTCGCTATCATGAAAATGGATACGACCCAAATTGCTCAGTATCATTTGCAAATTGCCAAGGGACTCCGACAGCTTCCTCATTCACTCAGAAAGCTGGAGGAAGAAACCTATCACCTGTTCGAGGGTGGTGGGCTACCCGAGCTGAAATAGACTGTTAGTCAAGTTGAAAATTTTCTGCTGCTGTTCAACTGGCACACAAAGTACGAGCTATGCCACTACTGGAAGCAGCTGGAGCTCAAGCATTCATTCGATCCGGTGTTTGAGTACAACCGTTCGCTGACGACTTTTGAGATGCACTCGTATCCATCGGAGGAGAATCTATTTAGGCTGTTGTTGCAGTTTAGTCGCTTTTTCATCGAGTATGCTCATTTCGAAATGTACAACACGCCCAGCTTCCGGCATCCACTCATCAAGGGCGACGAGGAATAGCTGAGTGAGCTTCACGTTCTCGAAGAGTTTAAGACCATGGGGATGCTCATGGAGAGGCAAGTCAAGTATCTTGCTGATAAAACAAAAAGGCAGAGTACGGAGGAAATGGCAAGATCTTCACATCCTACAAAGAATATAACTGATGCTACGAAGCAAAACTCTGCTCTCATCCAAAGCCGGATCCACCAAATCGTGCAAGATCTCACCAACAAAAAACCAATCCGTCTGAGGGAGACGAAACCAGAGAAGGCAGATCGATACGTCTATCTTAACGAACCCAGGGAGTGGATTGAAACCATCAGTTTGGATATCCCCAACAACCGTCTGCGTTTTCAGTAACACTATCTCAGGCAGTTGGAGGACTACTTCAAATAGGCCCACCTGTAACTAACATCATCTACTGAGAACCCAAAAACCGAGGCGAGTGAGCATTACCCTCGAGACCCACTGGGTGCCAAACTGTCACTAATGAACGATAGCTACCTACCTTTCAGCCAGTTTGAGGAGGAAAAGTACCACCTGTCTTTCCAATAACCCAAGAACTACTACTACAAGCAATGGCTGTGGATCCAGTTTCCGTGGATCAGTATGTCACTCAACTGCGACTACTCCAGACTGATACGCAAGTGCATCCAAAGCTCGACGCAGTACATTGATGTGAGTGAAGAAAAATAGCTAACCACCAAGGCAATCATCATGTCCATGGAGACCAACAAAAGAAAATGCATGGCATTGAATAAAGGAGCTATCGGGTTCTAAAGGATACCTATTAGGGAATCCAAGCCGCTTAAAATTGCAAAGAACTTTCCAGATAATAAGAATATTGGACGACAGCAGACATAAGGGTCCAAGATGCCCGAAAGGAGGTTGCTGATGGATGAAAACTGTCTTCAACTCAACCGCGAATTAAAAAAATACAAAGCCTCAAAACGCAATCACGCAGCCTCTCAAGATGCCAGAGGCCCAACGGCTTAAAACACCTTCTTGACTGGAGTACACAACGAAACTGAGATCCGTTAGCCACTGCCAACTCTAAGAACGCAGCGTGGAAGCAAGTCTTCTGCAACAGACACATTGGATCTCAAACGAAGCTTCAATGCGATATCATACGAAAATTCTCGGATGTAGAAGAAGATATTGGAACTCCAAATGCTATCGGCAGCATTCGAACAAGGTGACTCCCAGAAGGAGGAGGAATAGCTCAACTAGCAGCTCAAGAGGATTATAAAGAAAGGAGACGAGCTCCGCCTTACTCTCGCCAAGACACTCGTCCATCAATAAAAGCTTCGAACTATCATCGACATTTGCCACGAAAACAAAATATGCAATGCCGAGGCTGTTGGCCCCCTCAATAATTTTGTTTCGAGCCTCAAAGCAATGATCGAATGTGCAAAGATTGATAACAAGAAGTTCAAGTAGGCATCCAGAAACGCAGAGAAAGAGTTGAAACACTAACTTCAAACCTTGACGGAGGAACTGAGTGGTTTGGAATCCCGCAACCCAATATGTTTAGCACCAGTAGTATCACCGGACAACATTTCCCAGGCAGATGGTACTCATTAAAAAGGTACGACAGCCGATGAAATTAATCGGGAAATGCAAGCCAGTCGTTTTGATAAGGCTATTAGTTACAAGCAGCCAGTGAAGAGCAGTCTTATGCTTACGGTTGAAGAGTTTGAAGCAAGGTATGGTGAGCTATCACTGGCAAACCCGAAAATACTATAACTATCGGAGGCGATCGAAAAGCGGAATAGGCAGGAAAAGCGGATGATAGAGTTGGAGCTTGAAAGAGACACCCTCCTCAAGAAAATTGCAGATGTGGATGAGTAAGCCACGAAGTATTGGAGTGCCGATGGTCCTGAAGACAATCCTGATGAAGGAGAGGGGAGCCTCGACCAAGAACTCTGCGATTTGCATGACCAGTTGGAATCAACAAGACAGAAGAAGGCTGGGTTGCAGATATTCCTAAGCAGTGTTGAAAGCAGAATGCGACTTCCCTGTCACTCAGAGGCGATTCATGCATGATCAAATACACTTCACCAAAAATCATCTTCCTTAAAAGGTTTTTCGGCGGGACTAGGAGGCTCGGGTAGGTCTATGACGATCACTTCTTTTCCTTTCAGCTCAGGGTGCTCGTCGCGGACAGGCTGCTGGAAAGGTTTACCGAAATTTTATAGATATGGAATCGGTGAAACTTGTACTGGCGGTATAGGTGGCGCCAGTGGTCCCATAGGCTCCACCCGTCCCATCTGACCTCCTGCCACTTGCGGCATCTGTCCCTGCTGCAGCATTTTCATTGTACTCTCCATGAAGCTCTTCATTTGCTGTTCCATCTCCCTCATCTTATTTTTAAGCTCGTTATTTTACTCCTCGAGCTTCTTATACTTGCCTTGGTCTGCTTCGCTGATCTCCCTTTCAAGTTCATCTATCTCATTATCTAAGCGCTTGCTAAATCTGGCGGTATAGGAACTTTTGTATGAGGCTTCGTTCTTCAATGAATCGTCATCCTGAACTTCTGAACGGTTGGAGCTTCTCTGAGAGAGGATCTGTTTGGGTAGAAGTGGCGGGCTGCTGCTTGGAGACACAATATCAGCCTTTCCCTTTGAAAATGGTTTCTCTTCAGTTGACGTAGGTAGGACGGTAGGTCTCGGCTCCAGTTTGATGATACTGGGATTGTCATTTTTCTTAACTGGCGGACTGCTCGGTACCAATTCTTTCGCTTGCGAAGTTAAGCCAGTTGAGGGTTGTTTAGCAACCGATGGTAATTGCTGCTCTTTTTTCTCTTGATTGCTAGTGTTCTGGCCTGGGGTTCGTATAACGGGCTTGGTTTGCTAAATCACTGGTTCCTTCTTAGCCGTTCTCTGAGTACTACCAACAGTCTCAGCACGAGGAATTTCGGGAGGAGGGCTCGAATAGATTTCCGAGAGGATTGGTTACTGCTCCTCAACACTCTGCCTTGCTAAATTATGGCTGGGTCGAATCCTGTGAACTTCGGTGGATCCATTGCTTGCTGTATTTATACTGGATCCTTGATGCGTCGAGTGTCTTCCCCTTCGCATGTTTTCCCATAGCTTCTCGAACTCAGTGTACTACTGAAGTGGCAACGAAAGGTCCTAGCATAACGCCAACAGCTACCGATTCAACCTTGAGGTGAGAAAGATAGCTGGGAGGATGGTTCCTTCGCGACATCTCTCACACAAATATATTTGATTGTCTCAAGGAATATTATCAGTTCAAAGCAGCTTGCCAGCGATTTCATAGCGGTCCAGCTGTTCTAATCGGTAGATGGTCTGTCCGTTATGGTGTAGCTTCCAGTCGCCATTCGACCATTGGGTTAGCACGGTAGTGTGGAGGTACTACTCGCTTACGTCGATGTCTTTGAAGTACAGGCTGATTCGACCATCGTTGAAGACGCTCCTAACTACGGAAGCAGTCTACTGGCGGGAAACTACTGTCGCTGTGAGTCGAGAAATGAACAGCTATGGCGGTATACACTGAATGGGTTTGGTAGACGACTACTATGGCGCGTGTTTTGTAGGGGTCGGGCACTCTTGCTGCTGTAGCTATTTCTCGGGAGTTTTGCTGCGTTCACGTCGGATGTTGGGGAGCTTCTGCTCTCGAATATTGGTTGGCTCCTTTCCGATTGATTTGGATCTATTGGCGGGTGGTACAACTACACTTATATTCTCTTTATCGCGGTGAGTATTTGCATCGCCAGAGCACGCCAAAAACTTCCTTGATCCCTTCTTGAGAAAATCCTTCTTTTAGGCTTTCACATTCCTTTGCATAGGTGACTCTTTAGGTTGACGGTGATGGCTACAGTTATTGTCTGTATCCAGATGCTCCTTTCTGGTGGTCACGCTGAGTTGGCTCCGAGAAGAAGCTCCTTAGCTTCCATCGTTCTGGCTCTCCTCAGTAGGCGGGGGAGGCATTCTCCAGTATTGCTGTGTCATCCAATTCAAATTATATAGCTAACCGTCCTTTCCAAAAACTAGTGCTTTTTGCCGTCCCTACCCAGCTGTTCCAAGCTCGACTATCGGAAAGGTAATAAGCGAATTTTGCGCTCTAACAACCAATACATGGCTGCTTCTACTAACGGTCTTCCGTCACTGCCTCGTAACTCTTCCGAGGGATCGGCTGCCATTACAGTCGTCAAGTCCGTGCAGTTGAACTTTACCTTCGAAGAACTTGGTCGTTCTCCACTGACTCCACTCCAATAGAAGAATAGATGTTCGCTTCCACGAATAAATAAGAAGCAGGAACTACTACCGGTACCGCGTTGCTCATCCTTAGGGATTGCTCAAGCAACCTGGGAGGGTAAGCAATGCTGCACGTCAATGGAATATTTCGGACCCAGTCAACATGCATAATACATTGCAACTAAACAAGATCGCCCAGGATGGTGAGCCACCCACCCTCCGTAGTGAGCAACTTACAGAAGAAAACAAGACGAGGGAACTGCGAGGCATTAAGATGAGCTTCCGAAAGAAGGTTATTGAGCCGTTGGAACCCTTATCGCTTCCTAGTAGCAACTTTGCCCCACCGCTAAGCAGCAAGCGCCATCAAGCCAAGGAGCCTGAAAACGAACCTGAGCCAGTGAGGAAGTATATGGCGCGGAAGAGCACAACTGTCCAACAAATCGCCAAACACTCCTTGGGGAAGTTAGCACCTCTATCAATACACTGCCCGTCGGATCCATAAGGAAGAGTTTCGTTGCTACCAGCAGCCTACTGATAATCCGTCAAGTGGTTTATGATTTCGATGATCAGATGGGGTACGGATCGAAGAACAGGAAGTTCTTAAATTCATTGTATTCGATAGAGCCACTGGTGTTGCGATCGAACTTGTTAAATACTGGTTGGAGGAGGCGTCTCTCGACCGGGATCTCTAGCTTGACCAACATTAGATAGAGATCTTCAGGACTCAGTGAGCCAACCTTGCTGGCATCGAACTCATCGAATACCTTCTTCAGCAGGAACTATTCGTGGGTGCCCTGGGTCTTTTGGATCAACTTAAACCGGATCTTCTTGACTGCAGAGATTAGCTCCTCGGTTTCAGCCTGTATATGCTACGAATGTACCTTTATATCAGCTTCCGGCGTGTAGTTCCACATGGAGGCCACGTGTGTTTTAAAAGCCATTTCGCCTGGAATATTGATGTTCAGGTCGTCATAGAAGTTCACAAATTCCTCCTTGGTCAGGTTACCCTCAGGAGTCAAATTAACCATTGACAGGAGCTCCCTCTCTAGCGTCTCCTTCGTCTTCTTGCCTTCCTTGAACTCCTTAAACTCCTTTGGATTGAACGACTTCACTATGTTTAGCTTAGATAGTACTCAGGGTAGCATAAGGGATGAAGTTCTTGTGCTCAGTATCCAGACTATCGAAGATGGCTTCGACAAGTTTTCTGCGCTCTGCATTCATCGGATCCTTGATGTTGCTGAGGAAGTTAAACCAGTTGACGGAATCGTTGCTGCCCTCACCATAGGCCTTCTGGTAAGCTTGATACTCAAACTTCTTCAAGAACAGCCCGTTCTGAGCGAGTGCCTGCTCAAAGCCCTCCAGCGAGACAAAGCCAGTGAGTTGCTTGTCGTTTTCATAGAAGGCCTTGTAGAGGGTACGGAAGTTCGGCGCATGCCTATTCCTACTGAGGTTGAGCCTCAGCTGGAGGTTGAGTTTATTGACCTGAGCATTCAGTTCGACCCCAAAGAACGACATGATAAGTTTTACTTTTATAATTAATAGGATTCTGAAGCAATGAGGTCACTCGTTGAGCTGACACAATAAGGCTGTACCACGAAGCACCCAAAACTCTGGTGGTTCGATGGAGGGGATATCTACTGCGAGCACAAAGTTCGTGGATTGGCCTGTCGTGGACAACACTCCTGCTCGCAAAGAAGTCTTATATACGGGGCATTGGTAAATCTCGTACTTGTCATTCTTGGTAGCCACTGCCTCCTATAACCTGTAGGGGAGGAAGTGGATGATCGGCATTGGGGTGTACAGTTATTACTGGCATTAATAAGAAAAGTACTTTCATGGAGTCGACTAGAATTTTTTTCTTCCGGTCGAAGGAAGCGCCTTCGAGGATGAGCCCATTGATATACACTCCTTCCAGAGGCCGACTTAAACAGTTTTCCTTATCGAAGTCCATAAATTTAAAGCTGAAAGCGAGTTCGTCAATAGGGATCTCTTTACCGGGCTGTCGAGCATGCGATTGTAGTACACCTGTCAAGAAGCCTTGAGGGAAGAATAATCCTGACATCCAGTAGCAGTTGGGTTGACCATTTTTGAGCCAACTGGAGAGGAAGCTAACCCTCTCCTTGAGATCAGTGATCCATGAAGCGAGTGGTTTAAGACTTGGGTAGGCGACCTTCTGCCAATTCTTCGGCACAGTATTGTTCAGCAAGGAGTAGAACATGGAGTCCAGTTCATCGCTCATAAGTGCTGTTCCTTCAATGGCCCTCTTCAAGTTGATCAACGACGTTTTGATGGTCTTCAACAATTTGTTGAATCGAGCAGTTTCCTGGAGAAGAACGATAGTTAGACTCGGGAGCAAACCCTTTTCATCCTCCACAAGCAGTTCCTTGTTGCAATTCTATTTGAGAGTGCTCATAACTTCAGGAATGTCGCCATTGTTCATCATGCTGGTTAGCATTTCGGAGACTGTGTCCTGAGGTGACTTGGAACCAGCCACAGATATTCTTGGCTGCATACTCAGCAGTGTGCTCAGAATTCTTTCAGATTATTGTGCCTGGAATGTCAGGTTGGCGTTTTCATTCATGCCGAAGACCTCGGTGTCGTCGTCCAATGGTAGCGTGTCAATGTATCCGATGTAGTTCTACCAAGTCTGGTACTCAGGTAGGAAGTACTCATCCTTATCCGAAAAGTGGTATTTGCCTTCCGTCATGATGTCCTGACTATAAAACTTTTTTAGGATTGTCAGTAAGAGCCGTCTGTCCCAATCATCGGTGACACGCCCACCATAGTTGATATCACCAGTGACGAACAACAGGGCATCGAAAGGTACTGATGCTGATTCCTCGTTCAGCAGCATCTGTAGCACTGTCTTACTGGTTTACAAATCGGAATCGTTGAATTCATATCGAATGTTCCACCCAAGCGGACCAAACTTCCTGCGTTCCTGAATTATGGAGTGGAAGAAAGTGAGCCCCCATAGCATCTTATGGTATAGGGAGGGACGCTTTGGACAGCTTTCGAGCTGAGTAGGTGATATTTCCATCCATGAACGTTTCAGGTTTGCCTTTATCCCACGAGGGGGTTCGGTTGTTAATTTAATGCCGTTCTGCAAGGTGGAAATCGGGAAATAGCTGACTGGCATTGAAGTAAGTAGGAGTCGAAAGTTCTCATGAATTTACTCCTGGGGGTTTGAGTTTTATTAGACAATCTTTTCCAAACGTGGCATCCAAGTGCGAGCGAGATGGCAGTTCTGCAGCAGAACCCACCTTCCCTGAGTCTTTGCTATACCAATAAGGTGCTAGGCTATACGTCCCTGACCCTGTCCAAGTGAAATAATGTCGAGTTCTACTGCCAGCTAGTCTCGAAGTTTCAGCAGGACTGTCGTCGGGTCAGCTCCAGGTGACAACACGAAGATGATTGGAGTGCGATTATCGCTATCCTCCCAGATGGCGCGCATGCTAACATTAGGAGACTCCATGAAAAAGCTGCCCAGGTATTTGTTGATGTAGGTTGCTAGTGTGAACATCACCTTCTCAGGACGGAAGATCTTCACCACCAACATCTTCTCGAATAAGTCTAGGCGATCATTCCACTCTTCTGGCAGCTTCTCGGTCAGCGGATCCTCCTTGTATGGCGCCCATAACTTTAGCTTGGATATTATATGTGTGGTGAGGTTTGAGAAATTCGGGAATTTGCTGTCAAGGCTGTATGCAAGATCCCAACTCCTTTCCGAGAACATCGTCTTATCCGGGTTCATTGGTTTCTTGAATTTATCGACGAGTCCCGCGCCTCTTAGAAACACAGACCACAGCTCTTCCGATAGTAGTTTGGATTCCTTGTTAATGCTAACAGCAATGAGGAATGAAAATATTTTCTTGTGGCTCTCAAAGAGTCCTCGAGTCACATTTTTGTAGACGTCTCGAGTGATGTTACTGATCAGAGTGGCCAACCGCTTCTCCAACGCTGTGCTGAGCTAGCTGTTGGTCATAGAAGTCCCAAACAGTCTTTGGATGTATTGCAGGGAATACTGGTACATCGGATCGATGATCGACAGGTCCTTAATTACGAAGAACAGCACCGAGCCACGAGTGGCTACCGATTTGTACAGTTAGCGTATCTGATCAATGCTCTTCTCGAGTTCCTCTGATTCAGCCATCTTCAGCTTGATCTCCCTTGATGCAGTTTTACTTGTCTCCAGTGTTTCGATAAGCTCCACATCATCGAGGATTTTTTCAGCATCAGTTTTCTCCAGTAAACGTAGAATATTGAGTTCGCTTTCAGATACCATTCGGTTAAAGTTTGCCATTTTGATGATATTTTAGTCGCGCTATTTCTCTACTTCCTCCCTTTCGTTCTTGACCACCATGGCAAGCAGTTGCTCCTGCAGTCCTTCAAAGGTCACAGTGAAGTTTATGATGTTGACCTTGATGAAAATCTCAGGCAGGAAATTGGGGTTGCTAGCCTTCGTGACCATAAATAGCTTGAACTGCGGGTCGTAGTTGATGGTGTCGGTACCAAACTTAACCATTTCGAGGTTGTCGATGATTTGGATTTCTTTGCCGAGCACTGAGTCCAACACAGCTGGAAGAGAGTCTTCGAGGTCTTGCAGCAGTACTGGATAGCCATTTTTGATTGCACCAATCATATCGTAGGTGAAGTTAGACTCAGTCAGTTTCGTTAGCTTCAATTTGCTCTTTCGCAGAAGCTTCTGCAGCCACTTACTTGCTTGTTCTTGAGGGTCGATCATAAGCGGCCATCGATGTCCCTCTGTTGCGAAGATTGCGTTTTCGACGGACACAGTATCCGAAGGTAAACCTTCGATGATCCACTCTCGCATCACAATGGGATCGCCCAATGTCTTTGTGATCTGATAATTCTCACTGATCGGTAGTTCCTTCATCTTAATGAGTCCCACCCATCTGTCCACAAGCTCCTTGCGGAAGGTGCCACTGAAGGGTCCGTTGTAACTGATGCAGGCACACGAGACAAATACGTCAGCAGGTAAGCACTCAATCGTACCGCGCATGTTTTAAACTGTCTCCTTCCACCTGATGGCTTCATCCTTTGTTAGGGTTATCAACTTGCCGGCACGCTCGAGCCGTTACTTAGTTAGCAGCAGATTCGCCTCTAATTCATTCTTGCGCAGCACCATTTGCTCTGTCTCGCGACGGAGCTTGAGCACCTCTTCTTTAGCCTTGTTGAGCACTGCCATCTTTTAAGCTAAATTACGGTTAGCTTCGTCCAACTTTAACTGAAGCTGTGCCATTTTCTTCTTCTTTGGTTAAATTTCCTTAGCGACAGTTGAGTACCGTTCGATAGCCTTGCACCACTGTGCGATCTCCAGCATTTCCCGAACTTTCTTGATGATAACCTCTTCTCTGAACTCGTTCTTCGCCAGTTGGGCTCGCAGCTTGACCAGCCTATCCTCTGGTATCCTGTCCTTATCGAATTCTTTCAAACTGGTGATGAATTCGTCCAGTTTCACCAGCAATTTCTTTTGGACATCCCAATCTCCTTTGATTCCAAACAAGATACACACTCCCTCCATAATGATTCCCACGATTGCTGGGGGACTTGCATAACTGCGGATTGTTTCGAGGGCCTTTTTATCTATTGTCTCCACCGCCTTTTTTGCTCGTTATAATTCGGGTTCGACTTATCGAAGTCTATCTCGAGCCTCCTCTGCTAACACCTGCACTTCGTTCTTCTGCCGAGATACCTCATCGGCTTCGACTGAGACAGTAGCTTCAATCTCGCCTGCTCTTCTGGAATCAATTTATACATCTTTCAATGCCTTTGCAAGAAGGACGCTTTGCTTCTCTAGTTATGGCTGGAGGTCCTTTAGGATTATCTCAAGGTCAGCTACTTGAACAGATGCCTTTTGCAGTTTATCAAGCCCACCTACCAGTCTATTACGTTTGTTGCTGTACTCCTTGCGCTTTGTTTCGAGCTGACGTAGATATAGCTTGAGCATATCCAGATACGATTTAGGGGTTGTGTACACCTTTCGCTTGAGACTTGCTTCGAAAGCAACTGCTTGTTCTTCGGCAGATATATGTACTTCTTTACAGAGGTCGGCATAGTGCTCGGTTAGCTGGTCGCGAGTTAGTTTTGCTACGATTGGGAAGTCACTGTAGCCGTCGAGAATGGTATGAGCCACGCTCATGAGTGCTTACTTCGGCCATGGGAAAAACCAGTTGATTGTGCAACAATCCACAAGTGCAGGGAACTTTCTACAACGAATTCTCAAAGCGTCTCCCACCGGGCTCATGGATAGCACAACATGCAACCTGTCTCGCACTCTTTCAACAAATGTTCTGTAGATTGTCTCTGGGTCTTCAGGCCTTTTTAAGGCAGCATTGAACGCTCTGGTACTATTGACGATACCGTCTCTTTAGTCTATTGCCCAAATATTTGGAACCTCTCCACTGTTGAGAATGTTGTTAATGTCTTCCAGGAACACTTCCTGAAGAATCTGATTGTCAGTGAACAGGAATGTCACTGACACGTTGCGATTGCTGGCGTCCCTCATCATATCCTTTAAGAAGGTTCTAAATGACTCAAGGTTGTAGCCTTTGGTCATCTGCACTTGCATGACCACCGACTCGTTGATAAAGGCTGATAGCTTGGTAAGAGACTGCTTGCCACTTCCAGCCACCCCAATGAGTAATGCATTACCCCGTGGTAGTCGAAGCACTCTGCAGATTCTCAATATGTTCTCCATGCAGTCTTCGAAGAACACCAAGTTTAGCTTGGTTGCGCCACTCGAGTTGTAATCGTCCTGCTTCTCGTCGAGTGTCTTTGCGACTTTCTTAAGGTCCCCCAGTATCTCGTACTCTCTACTGTCCAACTTAAGAATATCCGAAAAGTAGAACTTCTCTTCACGAGCGTGAACCCGGAAATAAGATTCCAGCAGATCACACGACATCAGATGGAACCACTCATGGTCCTCCTGGGTGTTCAGTCGGTCCCTAAAGACACGCTGGATCTCATGGAACCACAGCTTCCCGAAGGTGTCTGCGTCCCTCACTGTTGATGGTTTCATTTGGAGAATTCCTTGGAACACCTTGCTGATATCTCGCAAATTGAATGTGTAATGGAACTTCGAAGGAATCGGTAGCTTTTCTTTTATGATCTTTACGTATAGCTCGATTGTGGCACGTACAACCCCATCCACTGACTTTTTGATAGGATCGAAAAATCCGTTGGCAATGACGAAAGATTCGAGGATAGACTTGAATATTCGAATGAGGGTTTGGTCGCTGGCTATAGGCAAACACATAAGATTAAAATGGCGAGTGAAACGAGGTGGCAGCGGGTTGCGACCTCCTCCTGGCGATGAGCAAGCACACACAAGTACAGTGTTGACAATATGTTTCCAAAAACGTTCCTTGCGGTCCCAAACTCCCTCCTTATCGTTGATAGTGCGCAATACCTCAACTGGAGGCATAGCTCCGTATTCCTCAATATCAGGCATGTTAGTGTTGTTAATTGCGACAACAATTTC
>ERZ724508.322-NODE-322-length-34816-cov-5.279796_pt1 | contig 34816 bp, 23 predicted proteins | sample MGYA00376041_ERZ724508 | MGnify/ENA primary metagenome ERZ724508 (study PRJEB28724, sample SAMN07190887) | wastewater metagenome | isolation source: effluent of sewage treatment plant in Hong Hong | place: USA: Christiansburg, Virginia | collected 2016-03-01 ...
CAGCTCCATATACATATTCATGGCCTGCATTAGGAGCTAGTACAACAGCTACTACAGGTGGTGCAGCTGCAGGAACTTATTCAGTTGTAATTACAGATGCAAATTTGTGTACAATAACAAGAACTGTAACGGTAACACAACCAACATCATTAACCTTAACATCAACTTTAACGCCAGCAACTTGTGGCAACGCTAATGGTTCGGGAACAGTTACTGTTGCTGGCGGTACACCAGGATATACTTACAACTGGAGTAATGGAGGATTGACGAATGTATTAACAGCAGCATCTTCTGGGATTTATACAATTACAGCTCAAGATTTAAATGGTTGTGTGATTTCAAATACAGTTAACGTGACTAATATACCAGGACCAACTGCTATTACAGGGACAACTACTTTAGCAGGTTGCGGATTATTAAACGGAACACACAATGTAACAGGAGTAACCGGTGGAACAGCAGCATACACATATAGTGTTGATGGAGTTGGAACGCCAAGTTTAACAGCTGGTTTAGCAGCTGGTACTCACACAATTTTAGTAAGAGATGCAAATGGATGTACATTTAGTACAACATTTAATATCAATACAGCAAACGGCCCAACAACAGCGACAGTGGTTACAACAAACGCTAGTTGCGGAGCTGCTAATGGTACAGCTACAATTACTGGTGTTACTGGTGGCGTAGGACCTTATCAATATTCATTTGATGGTGGCGCTTTCGGATTAGGAGCAACAACTTCAGGTTTAGCAGCGGGAACTCATTCAGTAATAATTAGAGATGTGAATTCTTGTACTTTAGCTATTACATATACTGAATTTAATAATAGTGGACCAACAGCATCAGTAACTAGTTCGTTAGATGTATTATGTAATGGTGCATCAACAGGAAGTGTAACAATAACTGCAGCTGGTGGAACAGCGCCATTTACTTACACTTTAACAGCACCTACGTTAACAAATACTACTGGGAATTTCACAGGTTTACCAGCAGGTACATATAACATGATTGTTAGTGATAATTTAGGTTGTACAGCAACGGCTTCTGTTACGTTAACTCAACCTACACCATTGACCTTAACTGTAACTGCATTGCCAGCTAGTTGTTTTGGTTCGGCAACAGGAACAGTTTCTGCTTCAGGATCAGGAGGTGTTGCACCATATACTTATTTATGGCCAGCATTAGCTTCAAATACAAACGCAACGGTTAGTAACGTTGCAGCGGGTACTTATTCAGTAACTCAAACAGATGCAAATGGTTGCACAATTACACAAGGTGTAACAGTAACACAACCAACATCTTTAACTTTAACATCAACTTTAACGCCAGCAACTTGTGGTAATGCCAATGGTTCAGGAACAGTAACGGTTGCAGGCGGTACACCAGCATACACTTATAACTGGAGTAATGGTGGAATTACAGCAGTATTGAGCGGAGCATCAGCAGGAACATACACGTTAGATGTAACAGATTTTAAAGGTTGTGTTTTAACAAGAACAGTAACAGTAACTAATATCCCAGGCCCAACGGCTTTAACAGGAACTACTACATTAACAGGATGTGGATTATCAAATGGAACGCATAACGTCACGGGAGTAACAGGAGGGACAGCTGCTTATTCTTACAGTGTTGATGGAGTATCAACTCCAAGCTTAACATCAGGTTTAGGTGCTGGTACTCATACCATAATGGTAATGGACGCTAACTTCTGCACATTCAGTACAACATTCAATATCAATACTGCAAACGGACCAACTTCGGCAACGGTAGCTACAACAAATGCAAATTGTGGAAGTGCAAACGGAACAGCGACAGTTACGGGAGTAACGGGCGGATCTCCTGCTTATCAATACTCATTTAATGGAGGAGCGTTTGGCGCAGGAACAACAGTTTCTGGCTTAGCTCCTGGAACTCACACATTAACAGTTACAGACATCAATTCTTGTGTTTTAACAATTAACTTCAATGTAGGAAACAATTCGTTACCAACCGCATCAGTAACTAACTCTATAAATATTAATTGTTTTGGAGGAAGTACTGGTAGCTTTACAGTTGCAGCATTAACTGGAATTGCACCATTTACTTATTCATTAACGGCTCCTGCACAATCTAATACATCTGGTGTGTTTAGTGGATTACCAGCTGGTTCTTATAATGTAACGATTGGAGATAATACAGGTTGTACAACAACGGCTTCTGTTACGTTAACAGAACCGACACCATTAACATTGACGGTAACATCTTTACCAGCTAGTTGCTTTGGTTCGGCAACAGGAACAGTTTCTGCGTCTGGATCTGGGGGGGGTGCACCATATACGTATTTATGGCCAGCTTTAGCTTCAAATACAAACGCAACAGTAAGTAACGTTGCTGCAGGTACTTATTCAGTAACTCAAACAGATGCGAATGGTTGTACAATTACACAGGGTGTAACAGTTACACAACCAACATCATTAACCTTAACATCAACCTTAACACCAGCAACTTGTGGTAATGCCAATGGTTCAGGAACAGTTACGGTTGCGGGCGGTACACCAGCTTATACATATAACTGGAGTAATGGTGGAATTACAGCAATATTAAGTGGTGCATCTGCAGGTACATATACGTTAGATGTAACAGACTTTAAAGGTTGTATTTTAACAACTACTGTTGCTGTAACTAATATCCCAGGTCCAACCGCAATAACTGGAACAACTACTTTAGCGGGATGTGGTTTATTTAATGGAACATATAATGTAACAGGAGTAACAGGTGGAACAGCTGCTTATTCATATAGTGTGGATGGAGTTGCAACAGGAAGTTTAACTGCTGGTTTAGGAGCAGGAACTCACACAGTTGCAGTAAGTGACGCTAATCTATGTACGTTTAATACAACATTTGTTATTGGAACTACCGCAGGACCTGTAACGGCAACTGTAGCAACAAGCAATGCAAGTTGTGGAAGTGCAAACGGAACTGCTACGGTAACTGGTGTTACGGGCGGAGATCCTGCTTATCAATATTCATTTGATGGTGGTGCTTTTGTTACTGGAACTACGACAACAGGACTAATTGCTGGCACTCATACATTAACTATTCAAGATGCAAACTCATGTGTATTAACGATTAATTACAACGTGTTAAATAACGGTACACCAACTGCTGCAGTTATTACAACAACAAATACTAGTTGTTTTGGTGGAAATAACGGAGGATTTACTGCAGCTGGAGCTGGAGGAAGTGGAGCTCCATTTACTTATACATTAACGGCTCCTTTTCAAACAAGTGGTTCAGGTACTTTCACTGGCTTAACAGCAGGAACTTATACGTATATTACCCAAGACATTGCTGGTTGTACTGTAACTTCAACAGCAGTTGTTGGTGAGCCAACTCCTTTAACATTAACTGTAACATCAGTTCCAGCTTTATGTTTTGGAACTGCAACCGGTACAGTTAATATTGTTGGAGGTGGAGGAACGCCAGCTTATTCTTATAGTTTAAATGGAGGCTCTCCTCAAACAGCATCTTCTTATACAGCAGTGGGTGCAGGTAGTTATATTGTAACAATTAGAGATGCAAATAACTGTACAGCCACACAAACTGTTCAAGTAATAGAGCCAGCACCTTTAGCAATTCAAGTTGCTACACAAAATGCAAACTGTACTGCCGCTAATGGTATTATTACAACTACGGTTTCTGGAGGCACGCCAATATACACTTATACTTGGTCAGCTGGTGGCGCTGGACCGTCATTGAACGGTGTTGTAGCAGGTACTTATACAGTGACAACAACCGATGCAAATGGCTGTTCTATTACAACTCAGCCAGTTGTTGGTTTAACGCCAGGCGGAACGGCTTCGATTACGGCTATTTCAAATATTACTTGTAATGGCGCTAATGACGGAGCGTTAACAGCTAACCCAATTGGAGGAGCAGCGCCTTATACTTATTCTTGGACTCCAGGAGGCCAAACAAATTCAACAGCAACTAATCTCGCGCCTGGAACTTATACTTGCGAAATAACAGATTTCTATGGATGTAAAGCTTCAGCAAGTGCAACAGTAACACAGCCTACAACACTAACAGTTATTATGAACTCTAATAACGTGAAATGTTTTGGCACGGCAACAGGTACGGTTACTGCTGCGGGAACAGGTGGAACAGCTCCATACACTTATTTATGGCCAACTTTAGCTAGTACTTTATCTACAGTACCTAATGTTGCTGTAAATGATTATTCTTGTATTGTAACGGATGCTAATGGATGTTCTATTACGCAAAGTATTACGGTAACAGAACCAACACCAATTGCTTTAACATCAACAGTAACATCTGCAAACTGTAACCAACCAAATGGATCGGCTACGGTAACAGCAACAGGTGGAGCATCAGGTGCTTACACTTATTCTTGGAGTGCAGGATCAACAACAGCAATTCAAACAGGAGTAGCTGCAAATACCTATACAATCGAAGTGACCGATGCCAATCTTTGTATACAAACTTTAGCAGTAACAATTCCTAATATTGCTGGCCCAGTAATGACGGTAGCTAGCCAAACTAACGTAAGTTGTTTTGGGTTATGTGATGGTGTTGTTACCACAAGTGTAACAGGTGGAGAGCCAGGTCCCTACGTTTATTCGTGGAGTAACGGTCTTGTAAGTCCTATTGGAACTAACTTATGTGCTCAAATTTATACAGTATCAGTAACCGATCAAGCAGGATGCGTGGCCTCTATGAGTGTAAATATTACTGAGCCTACACAATTATCGGTAACTATATTACCAACTGATCCAAAATGTTTTGGAGCATCAAATGGTTTTGGTATTGCAGCTGGTTTTGGTGGTACTCCTGGTCCTTTAGGATATTCTTTTTCTTGGTCAGGTGGTGGAGGCCTTTCAGCTACTTCAAGTCCATTGTTGGCTGGTGGTTATGCTGTAACAGTTACAGATGCTAATAATTGTACTGCAACAAATAGTATGACCTTGGTTAATCCTCCAGCAATGGCAGCGAGCATTACATCAACAAACGTATCTTGTTTTAATGCATGTAATGGAACAGCAGTTGCAACCACTACAAATAATATTGGCCCTGTTGATTATGCTTGGTTTGGTGGAGCAAGTCCAATATTCTCTCAAACAGCTTTAAGTTTATGCGCAGGAACATATACGATGGTTGCAACAGATCAAAACTCTTGTACTGCAACAGCTCAGGTAATTATTACAGAACCAGCATTGTTAACAGCAAATATTTCTTCAACTGGAAGTGTAACTTGTAATGGTGGCACTAACGGTTTTGCGGTAGTAACTCCAGGTGGAGGAACAGTTCCATATACTTATACATGGACTGGTGCAGCAGCAGCAAATGGAAATAGTTCAAATGCAAATAACTTACCTGCAGGTACTTATTCTGTTACAGTAACAGATGCTCAAGGTTGTACAGCAACAACTAATACAACTATTATTGAGCCAGCACCTTTATCTACATCATTAACAACTACAGATCCTTTATGTAACGGAGTTTGTGATGGAACAGGTATTTGTCCTACAAGTGGTGGTACTGGTATCCCTACATTCTTGTGGCAACCAGGTTTACAAGGAGGTAACTCTGTAAATACATTGTGCGCAGGAAACCAAACGTTAACAATTACATACAATAACGTATGTACTACTACATTAACATTTACGTTAGCTCAACCTGCTTTATTAACGGCAGCTGTATCGGCTACTAACTCTAACTGTGGTCAGCCAAACGGTAGTGCTTGTGCTACAGTTAACGGAGGTACAGGATTATTAACTTATTTATGGAGTGGTCCAGGTTCGCCTGCACCTTCAACTTTATGTAATAATAATATACCAGCTGGTGCTTATAACTTTGTAGTAACGGATGCAAATGGATGTACTGCTAATGCAAGTGGTTTAGTAAATGACGTTTCAGGACCAGTAGTAGCTATTACTAGTCAAACAAATGTTACTTGTTTTGGTTTATTAAATGGTGGAGCATCTGCAACTATAGCAGGCGGTGTTCCTAATTATACGATTTCATGGTCTGGAACTCAAGCTACAGCTAATACAACAACTTTAACTTCTAATTTTGGTGCGGGAATTCATAATATTACTGTCACAGATGCAGCAGGTTGTGTTGGTACAGCTTCAGTTGATATTTCTCAGCCAGCTACATTTGTGAGTGCGATAGGTAGCTTCACAAACGTTAGTTGTTTTGGATTAAGTGATGGTGGCGCTACTATTTTAGTAAATGGTGGAACTGCTCCGTATTTTTATTCATGGCCTCCATCAATTCAAACAAACTCAGTACTTACAAATGTTCCAGCTAATACATATACTGGAAATATTACTGACGCAAATGGATGTGTGGCTTCTTCTTCAGTTATTATTTCGCAGCCACAAGCTTTAGTGCTTGCAACATCTAGCACTACTAATATTTCTTGTTTTGGAGGAAGTAACGGACAAATATCTACAACCGTTCAAGGAGGAACTCCTGGGTATACTTATTCATGGACACCTTCTCAACCTGGAAATAGCGGTAACGCCAGTGGAATACCAGCTGGTCCTTATACATTTACAGTTACAGATAATAATAATTGCGCTATATCTTCTAACTTTAATATCACAGAGCCATCTGCTTTAACTTCAAGCGCTAACTCATTGCCAGCAACTTGTGGTAATGCAAATGGTTCGGCTACAGTTACAGTTGGTGGCGGTACACCAAGTTATACTGTTAACTGGAATACAGCCCCTGCTTATACAGGATTAACACCTACAAATATGGCTCCTGGAACATGGACTGCTACTATTACTGATTCAAATGGATGTTTATTAACACAAACAGTTACTGTGGCTAATCCACCAGTTCCAACAATTACAGGATTTGTAACGACTAGACCTAATTGTTTTGGATATTCGGATGGAACGATTGCAGTGAATTACGCTTCAGGAACTGCACCATATACAGTTACTTGGTCTAATCCAATTTCGCAAACATCAACATCTTCTGCATTAACGCAAAGTGTAGCAGGTGGCGTTGCGTCAGGAGCCTACACGGCAACTCTTACTGATAGTTATGGTTGTTCTACATCAATGCCAGTAGTTGTGCCACCGACACCAATCTTAACATTGGTGCCAACACCTAATACAACAATTTGTTATAATCAAACAACTCAGCTTGCTGCCTTTGGAAATGGTGGAACGCCTCCTTATAGTTACACATGGACACCTACACCATTTGTTGGTGGCGGACCACATACGGTAACGTTGACAACATCATCTGCGTTTGCAGTTACAGTAAGTGATGCTAATGGTTGTTCTCCAAATGCTCAAAATATTAATATCACTGTAACGCCATCGTTATCGATTGCTTCAAGTGCTATTAATCCTATTTGTCATGGTTATGGAACATTCTTGTCGCCAACAATTACCAGCCCAGGAAACGGAGGCCCATATTCATATTCTTGGACTCCATCTGGTGTAACAACAAATACTTTAGGTGTTACAGGAAGTGCTCCTACAGTATCTACATCTGTAAACTATACAGTAACAGTTAACGATGGTTGTCCAGCACCAGCTACCGCAGTATTTACTGTAGTAACTAACCCGTTACCTACAGTTAATTTTGTAGCGAGTACAACAGTAGCTTGTGCGCCTGCAACGATTAGTTTTACAGCTATACCAGGTGCAATAGGAAACTATACATATGAATGGATTAACGATGGAAAAGATGTTATGGGAACAACAAATCCTATTTCATATACATATGGAACAGCTGATTCATTAGATGTGACAGTTATTATTACAAATACAGTTACTGGTTGTTTTAATGATTCAACGAAACATAATTACATTGTGATTCATAAACAACCAATTGCATCTTTCTATGCTGAGCCACAATCCACTAGCATCTTAGATCCAAATATTAATTTTATTAATACATCTCAAGGTGCAATAAATTATTTCTGGGATTTTGGTGATGTGAATGCTACTGGAAATTCTAACAACTCAATAATTACTAATCCAAGTCATTATTATAATGTTGTAGGAAATTACAATGTTCATTTAATTGCAACATCAGTCTATGGATGTAAGGATACGGCAATGGTAACAGTAGAAATTAAACCTGATTTCGCATTGTACATTCCAAATGCATTTACACCGGATGGTAACGGATTAAATGATATGTTCCAGCCTCTCGGAGTTGGTATCGACGAAGAAAATTATCGTTTAGATATCTTTGACAGATGGGGCGAAAACATCTTTACAAGTAATAGCTTCCGCAAAGGTTGGGATGGAACGGTAAAGGGTGGTTCTAAAATAGCAGAACAAGGCGTTTATACTTACAAAATGCTTGTAAATGATACCCAAGGAAATAGTCATCCTTATGTGGGCCACGTTACTTTGTTGAAAAAAGAGAACTAGACTTTAATTATAAAAATTAAAACGCCGTTAAGAAATTAGCGGCGTTTTTGTTTGGATAAAATTGTATTTTCGTGCCAATGAAGAATGTAGCCATATTTGCCTCCGGAGAAGGAACCAATGCTGAAAATTTATTTAACTATTTTAATAATGACAAAAGAGTTAAAATAAAATTGGTGGTTACTAATTCAGATACGGCTGGTGTGGTTGCTAGAGCAGAGAAGTATAAAAAAAATGTACAAATAATTAGTAAAACCGCATTGCAAGAGTACACTTCTCAAATCATTGAATTTTTACAAACAGAAAAAATAGATATTATTGTTTTGGCTGGTTTTTTATTGAAAATTCCAGAAGCATTTATTAAAGCTTTCCCTAATCAGATTATCAATATTCATCCTTCATTATTGCCAAAATATGGCGGAAAAGGAATGTATGGTATAAATGTACATAAAGCAGTTGTAGAAAATAAAGAATCAGAAAGTGGAATTACGATTCATTATGTAAATGAAGAGTATGATAAAGGTGAAATTATTTTACAAGCAAAATGTGATGTGAATCAAATCGATACAGCTGAAACATTAGCTGCAAAAATCAGAAAACTAGAGTTTGAGTATTTGCCAAAAGCAATTGAGAAAATTATTGGATCTTAGTTTTAAGCATCTGGTTTTTTTTAGCCACATAGATTTTTTGGATTTAGTTTAAAGGAGTAAAAGATAGCATTGCTGTTACATAGGATTCTATGTTAAAACAAAGTTTTCTATCCAGAACTGATGCTACCTTTCTATGTTTCTATGTGGTTAATTTTTAATGGAATTTACCTTTTCTCATCTTTCCAACGGTAGTAACAATCCATTACACGGTAGTATAAATCGTAACCATCGTGGTTGATAATGTAATCGTTACTTAAATAGTAGCAGTATTTTCTGAACTTTTCAAAATCAATAGTTTCATCTCCTGTTAATTTTCGTAACACTTCAGCATTAAATTTTTTAGCGACGGCTTCCTCTATAAATATGTTTTCAAAAATTGCGGCTAATTTACGTTGCTCTTTTCCTTTCTGACTAAATTGCATGTATAACGCGGAGATAGGGCTTTCCATCGCATTAACCACATTTTGTTTTGACCCCTGAATGACTCGTTTCATATAATCCTTTTCGTAAGGTTTTAATTTAAAATCGCTCACCACAACTTGATTGAGCTTATAGGCAGTTTCTATCATCACCACTTTGGTTTCTTTAAACCCCTTATAAAGTTTAGAGGCTGGGATTTTAAGGCGAATATATCCTACAAACGAAAAAATAATCGAATCTCTATCATTGGCAATAATTGAAAATTTACCATTTCCATCGCTCATTTGCCCATGTCCTGTTGTGGAGTTAATCACATAAACAAAAGGCATTGGCGTAATACTATCTGGCTCCGTAATAATCCCTTTAATAACGTTTTGGGAAAATCCTTGAAATGATAAAATAATTATCGAAATAAGTAATATACAACACTTGTTTTTCAAGAAAGGAGGTCGTTTTGATTAAATCAAATATATATACTTATTCACAAACAGTTAATAATTTAACCTTTTTTATGGCGATATAAACAGTAAATTTACCTCAATAACATGGATGATTTTATAGTATCGGCCCGAAAGTATCGCCCCCAACACTTTAATACAGTAGTTGGGCAGAGCCATATTACCAATACTTTAAAACAAGCTATTAAAAACGGAAAGATAGCGCAGGCTTATTTATTCTGTGGCCCTCGTGGTGTAGGTAAAACAACCTGTGCCCGTATTTTCGCTAAAACTATCAACTGTACTAATTTAACGGCAGATGGAGAAGCTTGCGATGCTTGCGAATCTTGTTTATCTTTTAATTCGGGCGCTTCATTAAATGTTTACGAATTAGATGCTGCTTCTAATAACTCAGTTGAGGATATTAGAAATTTAGTAGATCAAGTGCGTTTTGCACCACAGTTAGGGGATTATAAGGTATATGTAATTGATGAGGTTCACATGTTGTCGAATGCGGCTTTTAATGCCTTTTTAAAAACATTAGAAGAGCCACCAAAACATGCTAAATTTATTTTGGCAACTACTGAGAAACATAAAATTATTCCAACCATTTTATCTCGTTGCCAAGTTTTTAGTTTTAATCGTATTAAGGCGGAAGATATTACTGAACAATTAGAGTATATTGCAAATACAGAGAACATTACTTTTGAGCCTGAGGCTTTACAAATCATTTCTCAAAAAGCAGATGGTGGTTTACGTGATGCTTGTTCTATATTTGATCAAATGGTAACCTTTACGGGGAATCATTTAACCTATAAATCTGTTGTAGAAAATTTACATGTACTTGATTACGAATATTACTTTAAACTAACAGATGCTGCTATCAACGGACGCTTGCCAGAAGTAATGGTCACCTTTGATGAAATTTTGAAGAAAGGATTTGACGGACATAATTTTATTATTGGTTTTGGCGAGCACTTAAGAAATTTATTAGTTAGTAAAGATCAATACACGGTTCAGTTATTAGAAGTAAGTGAAGCCTTAAAAAAACGTTTTGCTGAGCAAGCTCAATTGTGTCCTACGCCATTTTTGTTAAAGTCATTGGCGGTAATAAATAAATGCGACATTCATTACAAATCTGCCAAAAATCAACGATTGCAGGTAGAAATGGCTTTGATGCAAATCAGTTATTTAAATGCCGCACCGCAAGATGCGGAAAAAAAAAATGAGTTAAACTCGGGTTTTGAAATTCAATCTGCTCAACCCAAAGCTATAGAACAAGCTCAGCCAGTAGCTAAATTTACAGCAACACCAACTGTTCAAACAAGTGCTAAGCCCGTTGTAGGGTTTTCTGAACTAAAAATTAAATCACAATTTTTATTACAAGATAATGCACAGCGCAATCAAGCATTGGCTGTTGATGCAACGATTGTGGCAGAAGAGGCGGTAACGATAGATGTTGAATTAACCAGTGAAAGGGCTTTAGATGCTGTTAAACAATATGCCGAAGAAAAAAGTAAAAGTGGTAATAAACAATTGTATGCTACTTTAACCTCTAGTAAGATTAGTTTCCAAGATAAAACCATTGTTATTGAATTAAATAATGAGGTTCAAAAAGAAATGTTGGTTAATATCAAGCAAGATATGTTGGACGAATTGCGAAAATTAGTCAGTAACAAGCAAATGCAATTGGAAATTAAAGTTTCAGAAATTGTTGGCGAACTAAAAGCATACAAACCCGCTGATAAATTTAAATTGATGGCTGAAAAAAACCCTGCTTTATTAGAGTTCAAGAAACGGTTCGATTTAGATATTGAGTACTAGAAATCACTTAACATAAAATCTTCCCGATTGTGGATAGTAGTTTTATTTAACCACATAGAAACATAGATTGTTTTTAGTTTATAGTCTTTCATAGAAATAAATTTTTACACATAGTTTTTTATGTGAAAAGCGAAGCTTCTATCTCAAACTTTTGTTATTTATTACTACAATGTGTCTATGTGGTTAAAAAAAATATTTTAAATAAAAATTCAACTTTCCTACAACTTAATTACAATTACTGCGTATAAATTTTTAGTAAGTTTGACAAAAGAATTTACATTATCAATTATATATGGCAAAAACTAAAAAGATTGACCTTGCTTTGCAGGGTGGGGGAGCGCATGGCGCTTATACATGGGGAGTAATTGACAGATTGTTAGACGACGAACGTATAGAGATTGATGGTGTTTGTGGAACCAGCGCAGGAGCCATGAATGGTGTATGTACCGTTTATGGATTGAAAAAAGGTGGAAAGAATTTAGCGAAACATACACTCGTTAAATTTTGGCATAAAATATCGGAGGCTGGAAAATTATCTCCATTACAACCAAGTTGGTTTGATAAAATGATGAGTCCGGGTAATATGGATTTTTCTCCAAGCTATAAATTGTTTAGTATGAGTACCGAAAATTTTACACCTAAGCAATTAAATCCTTTGCAATATAATCCATTAGAGAAAATATTAAATGAGGTGATTAATTTTGATGAACTTCATAAATTAAATCCTCCAAAGTTATTTGTTTGTGCTACCAATGTTAAAACTTGTGAAGCACGTATTTTTGGTCACGAAGAAATTACCGCCAAAGCTATTTTAGCTTCAGCATGTTTACCTTATATGTATGATGCTGTGGAAATTGATGGGGAATTTTATTGGGACGGCGGTTATAGTGGCAATCCATTAATTCAACCATTAATTGATAATACAGTGGAAACAGATGATATTTTATTGATTCAGATTAATCCTAAAAATATTAAAACAGTTCCAGGAAAAATCGAAGAAATTAGAGATAGAGTAAATGAGCTAAGTTTTAACTCTTCCCTATTGTTAGAATTGAGATTAATACAATTTAAGCAAGAGTTAATTAACAAAGGCATTACTTTAGATGGCGAATTAAAACCTGTGTACTTACATAACATTAGCGCAGATAACGAATTAGGAGATTTGAATTTATCATCTAAATTGAATACAAGCTGGGATTTCATGATGTATTTAAAAGACCTTGGTTACAAAGCCTGCGATGCTTGGATAGCAGAAAACTTTGAACATATTGGCAAGAAGAATACGTTGAAGTTGGTGTAGTTTAAATAGAATTTATTTTAATTTTTTATGGGCGTGCCCCTGTGGGTCGGGCTGTCGGTTTCAATCTTTTTATTCGTACCTCATAAAAAGGATTTACACCTCTATCCCTCACGCAATATATACAATTGACCTGCGTTCGGGATTGAGCGAAAATCCTTTTACGTAACGGAGTGCAGTAAAAGATTGCAGAGAAAGCCCAGCCCGCCAGCTGGCGGGAACGCACTAATGAATAGAATAAACCTAAATTTTTATGTAGGTTAGAATTTAATATAAATTTTAAAATCACAACAATTCGTTTAATCAGCATTATCCGCGTTCTATTTATCTAAAACCCAAATAGCTACAAATTGTAGCAATCAATCGCTATTAATTGCCGTAATTTTGATTTATAAAAATCAATAAAGTGGCAAAAACAAAAACATCCTATTTCTGTCAGAGTTGTGGCGCACAAGCGGCTAAGTGGGCAGGCAAATGCAATAGCTGTGGCGAGTGGAATACTCTTGTAGAAGAAGTCGTTCACAAAGAGTCTAAAAACGACCGATTGCAATTATTTTCGGCAAATAAAAACGAAAACAATCGTTCCAATCAATCCATTTTATTACAGGAAATTGGCATTGCCGAATATCCACGCATTCAAGTTCCTGGGCAGGAGCTAGCTCGAGTTTTAGGAGGAGGAGTTGTTCCGGGTAGTTTAGTATTGTTTGGTGGAGAACCAGGCATTGGTAAATCAACCTTAATGTTGCAATTGGCTTTACGCTTAAAAAATTTAAGAGTCCTTTATGTTAGTGGCGAAGAAAGCGAACAGCAAATTAAAATGCGCGCCGAACGCATTGGGATGACAACAGAGAGTTGCTTCATTTTGCAAGAAACCAATACACAAAATATTTTCACTCAAATAGAAAAAGTAGAGCCTCAACTAGTCATTATTGATTCTATACAAACTATTCATACGAGTTATATTGATAGTAGTCCTGGAAGTGTGAGTCAAGTGCGAGAGTGTGCCGCTGAGTTTTTACGCTTTGCTAAAGAAACCAATGTGCCTGTTTTTATGATTGGTCACATTACCAAGGAAGGAAGTTTAGCAGGCCCAAAAGTATTGGAACACATGGTGGATACGGTGTTGCAATTTGAGGGAGATAGAAATCACATTTACCGTTTATTAAGGGCTACGAAGAATCGTTTTGGTAGTACCAACGAAATGGGTATTTATGAGATGAACGGAGATGGATTAAAAGAAGTATTGAACCCATCAGAAATATTAATTACCAATCGACAAGAAGCAACAAGCGGCGTAGCAATTGCAGCAACCTTGGAAGGCAATCGGCCTTTATTAATTGAAACGCAAGCTTTAGTTAGCACTGCCGCTTATGGCACACCACAACGTTCATCCACTGGATTTGATTTAAGGCGGTTATCCATGTTGTTAGCAGTTCTTGAAAAGCGTTGTGGATTTCGTTTAGGCGCCAAAGATGTATTTATTAATATAGCTGGTGGACTAAAAGTAGAAGATCCTGGAATCGATTTAGCTTTGGTGTGTGCTGTTTTATCAAGTAACGAAGACTTGCCTATAGCGCAGAATGTTTGCTTTGCTGCTGAGGTTGGTTTAACAGGTGAAATTCGTCCAGTAAACAGAATTGAGCAACGAATTTCTGAAGCACAAAAATTAGGTTTTGAAAAAATTTACATATCTTCATATAACCTAAAGGGCTTGGATATTAAACAGTTTAAAATCGATGTAATCGCCGTTTCTAAAATGGAAGATGTGTTTGCTAAGTTGTTTGGGTAAATAGTTAATTTATGAAAGTCTCTATTATATTATTTTGGCTACTCATGTTTAAAGTCGTAATTGCTCAAGGCACTAACGATTCATTGATAATTGTTGCTAAAATTGATAGTGCGAGAACATTGTTTACTATTGACCCCAAATTAGCAATCAAGATTTCAAAAGTTGCATTAAAAGATGCCATCACAATAAATAGTAAGTATCTAGAAAGTTATTGCTTAAATACAGTAGGTTCTTCTTTTTATTATGAGGGAATAATCGACAGTTCTATTGCATACCATAATAAAGCACTTAAAATTCAACTTGTCAATAATTTTAAAGTTGGTGTTGGTAGGAGTTATACTAATCTAGGAATATGTTTTATCGAAAAAATGAAATATGAAGAGGCTATTTCTTCTTTTATTAAAGCTGAGCCATATTTTGTAGCTGAAAAATATAATATCGGACTCTCTAAATTGTATAACAGTTTAGGAGTTTTATTCTATGAATTAGATCAATTATCAAAATCTGAAATATACTATCTAAAGGCATTAAAAATTGCTACTAGCGAGAAAGACAATACAACACTGTATAATGTTTATTCAAATTTGGCAAATATATATAGCGACTTAAGAAACTCAGACAAGTCGATTGAATATTATTTGCGTGCTTTGGATATCGCTAAAAAAGAGAGTATTAACTCTGATATTGTATTTATTTTAAATAATTTAAGCACTGAATTTATAAAATCTCAAAAATTTGATTCTGCATTTAGGTATAATTCAATGGCATTGGATTTAATTAAAGCCAATTCTTTGGATTATCATTTTAAGAAGAATAGTTACGGAAATTACGCTGAGTTATTAAATTTTAAGAAAGATTACACGAAAGCTATAGTATATATAGATTCTGCTATTTTATTTGCTGATCAGGATGAAGACTTGAATAAAATATATCAGTTACAGATCATAAAGGAAAAAATCTTGTTCAATTTTGGTAAGTATGATTTAGCGCATGAGTTGATGGTTAAAAACCGGTTTTTACTCGACTCAATTAATGATAATAATATGCAGTCTAAAACAAATGAGCTCGAAGCTAAGTATGAAACTGAAAAGAAAGAGTTGCAAATTAAGTCGCAAACGTTTGAAATTGAGACAAAAGAAAAACAAAACAAGCAAAAATCTTTCATCATTTTATTTGGAACATTAGCATTAGTTGGGACAGGCTTTTTTGCTGCCATCGCTTTTATTAATTTCAAAAAAACTAAAAAACAAAATCTTATCATTGAAAACCAAAAGATGGAGGTAGAGTTGAAGAACGAAGAGATTACTCATCAAAAGGAATTGGTTGACGAAAAACAAAAAGAAATTATTGATAGTATTAATTACGCCAAGCGAATACAACAAGCGGTATTAACTGGCGAAGATGTTTGGAATAAAATATCGAAAGAATATTTTATTTTATTTAAACCAAAAGATATTGTAAGTGGCGATTTTTATTGGGCTTATAATACACCTAACAATAGGTCTATTTTTTGTTTAGCAGATTGCACTGGGCACGGCGTGCCGGGAGGTTTTATGAGTATGTTAGGTAACAGTTTTTTAAATGAAATTGTGGTAGAGAATAAAATATTTAAAGCAGATCAAATTTTAAATAAACTACGTTCTAAAATTATTCATGCCCTTGAACAAAAAGGTGGGACACAACAAAAAGATGGCATGGATATGAGCTTGTGCGTATGGAATAAATTAGATAATACTTTGGAGTTTGCGGGCGCTAATAATCCGTTATGGCTGGTAAGAAAGAATGAAAATGCGGTGACTGAGCTTGTCGAAGTCAAAGCCGATAAAATGCCAATTGGTTTATACTTAGAAACAGAAACACCATTTTCAAGTGTTACCATTCAATTACAAGCAGGCGATATTATTTATTTATGCACCGATGGATATGCCGATCAGTTTGGCGGACCTAAAGGCAAAAAATTAAAATACAAACCTTTAATTGAATCTTTAATTAAAAATAGCGCATTGCCTATGTCAGAGCAAAAAATGATTTTAGACACTACCTTTAATGATTGGATGCACAAGCACGATCAAGTAGATGATGTTTCGTTGATTGGTGTAAAAGTAGTTTAGTAAGACAATTTATTCTATAAAATTCTTTTCCACGGCTTTCTTAACTTCCTCATCAGTTAAAAAATGAAAGGATTTGAAATTGTAAGTTCCATTGCCGCCTGTTAAATAACGATAGCCAACAATAGTATCTAAATCAGTTTGTACAACCTGGATAACAATAACCGTATCCACTTTATTCGTGTATGGATTAGCGAAAGATGCTAATCTTGGTAAATCCATGTCATACGCTTTAGCATCAGGATATACATTCGGTTCATAATAAATTAATGAAGTACCATCTCCTGCTTCCTTAAAAGTTGGAAGCCTTCTATTAAGCGCTGGCGCTTTGTTCCAATCTTTAATGCTAAGAGCAGGGAAGCCTTTATAATTATCTGGACAATGCCACCAATTATGTTTATCTCTGTCAAGCCATAAAGCTCGTCTTGGTTCATCACAAGATTGAGTAATAACTACTAAAAGTATCATCGAGAAAACGAGTATTAATAATGTCATCCTCATAAATTTAACAACCTCCGCTATTGGTATTCTTAATATATTTAATAATGCCGGCTTTTGTGGTTATATAATTAGTATTGCCGCCAAGCGAATAGCCAAACTGAGAATAATAATGATCGAACCATAAGTCAACAATTTTATCATTTTTGAATTTTATCATTATATTATTTTGTGTTTTTTTAATTCCACCAATATAATATGAAATGAGCGCCATGTTTTTTCCAATACCACAATAAATTAACTGTCTCGGTGGAAAAGGCTTTGCCACTGAAGAGGTGGCATGTACAATAGCCTTTTTTTCGTTATTAAAACCATTTACCCAGCCGCCTTCCTGCCATGCTTCATCTGGATTTGCCATGTCAAATGTTTGGTTAGTTGAAATACCATCTAAAAATTTTTTGATAAAATCAGGAATCTCTTTTACTGTTTTTTTATCAATGAGTGTTTCAGCTTCTAGCGTAACAATTAATTTTTCTTTAATGCCATTATTGATAGCAATATTCGTATCAATTTTATAGTTGCCATCAATGATTGAAACGCTTGTAATTTCTGATACAGTATTATTAGCTTCTGTTGTGCTTTTATCATAAGCAATGAAAGACATGATCGATATAACTAAAGCTAAAACAAAAGTTCCAACTACTATTTTGGGATAACGTTTTGGGATTGTTTTCATGTTTTTTTATTGTTTATCAACCAACTACCTTTTGTATTTCTGATACCGTTAAAAAATGGAAGTTTTTAAATAAGGAACCTCCACAGCCTCCAGTTAAATAACGATAACCAACAACAGTGTCTTTTGCAGTTTGCACTATTTGAATAACTACTACGGTTTCGTATTGCTTGGTACGATTACTATAAATACTTGCTAAACGTGGTAAGGACATATTATAAACTTTAACAGCCTTGTTTGCTTCTCCACCATAATGATGAATCGACATGCCATTATGTGTTTCTTCGTAAGTTGGAAGTCTTCCGTTAACAACAGAAATCTTATCCCAATGTTTTATACTAATTGGAGGAAAGTTTAAGTCATCCGGACAATCAAACGTTGTGAAGATATCTCCGCCTGCGCTTATGCCTTTGGTGTCTGAATATACAACATGGTTTAAATCGTAAACAGGTTTAACTTCTGTTGTATTAGTTTTAGCATCAACCTTAGGTGTATCTGTTGTTTTTTCATTTGCAATTGCTTTGTCGCACGATTGTAGTGAAAATAAACAAATAACAGAAATAAAAAATAGGTTCATTGTTTTCATAAGTATATCTGTTTTAACAACCCTCACCGTTTTTGTATTTTAGATAGTCGCTGTAAACAGAACTGAAGTCATTAGAATATTTTTTATAACGTTCAAAATAAGGATGCCTTTTTGTATTAATGATTTTGTTATTCTTCACAGGTAATGCAACAACACTTGGCTTAATAGCGTTGCAGGATTCCTTTTTGCAAGTCACTAAAAAAAGAGCGGTAAGGCAAATGAATAAAATATATCGTGTCATAGCTTATAATTAAATGTACGGTAAAATTACCTATTTTTTTTCCAGTATTCTGTTAGCGACTAGTTATTGGCTTGTTAACGACTTGTTAACGTGCCACAATACATAAAGGAAAATCCCTAATTTTGAGCTACACAATGAAATTGAATCGAAATTATCTGTTTATAGGAATATCTTCCTTGGCTCTCATTATCGTGCTGATTATCCAGGTAAATTGGATATACGAAACAGCTACTGTTAAAGAAAACATATTTAACGAAAAGGCTAATATGGTACTTTCTAAAACGGCCGATGCATTGGCGAAAGATACCACTACGGTTAAAAATTTAGAGCTATGTGTTGGTGTAAACGAAAAACGAAAAATTGATTCTCTCTTCAATTATTATATGAAGGCATACAACATTCAAATTGCCTATTCATTTTCGGTTAAACCTTTTACACCTACTTTTAAAAACGACCTTACTTTTCAAAACGAACTAAAGATGAATCAACAGGGTTGTTACCAAGCCTGTGTAACAGAAGCAGCGCCTGCCGACAAAAAAGGCCTTTTATCAAAAAATGGCATTGATCTTAAATTGGTTTTCCCTGAAAAAGATGAATTTATTATGGCAGAAATGGGGATTCCATTTATTAGTTCTGTCATATTGATTTTAATAGTACTCATTACATTTTGGCAAACTGTTATGTCGCTCATCAAGGAGAAACGTATTTCGCAACATACAACCGATTTTTTAAATAACATGACGCATGAATTTAAAACACCTTTAACTAACATTGCTTTAGCCAGCAAGATGATGATGAAGGATGCAAATATTCATCAGGAAGAAAAAATCAGGCATTACTCAAGCATTATATTAGATGAAAATGAAAAGTTGAGGTTGCAAGTAGAACAAATATTGAGCATGAGCGCTTTGGAAAGGGGTGAAGTCCCATTACGCAAAGCAGAACTCGATATTCATCAATTGATACAAGATTGTTTAAAATGTATGAGTGTGCAAATTGAACATCAGCATTGTTTAGTAACTACTCATTTGGAAGCAAAACATGTTGTGATTAATGGTGATAAAACTCATTTAGCGAATGCGCTGTGTAATCTCATTGACAATGCTCTAAAGTATTCCAATCATGAACCTGAACTATTAATTCAAACCTCTAATAAGCAAGATGAATTGATTATTAGTGTTTGCGACAATGGCATCGGAATAGGACAGGAGTATCAAAAAAAGGTTTTCGAAAAATTTTTCCGTGTGCCAACTGGCGATATACATGATGTGAAGGGTTTTGGTTTAGGATTAACTTATATCAAAAGTATCATCGAATTGCACGGAGGAACTATTGAATTGCAAAGTGATAAAGGAAAGGCATCGTCCGGCGGAGCTTCAGCGGAGTCGGGGACGGCATTTATTATTAGACTACCTTACGTGTAACGCAGAATGAGTTATGTATAAAGAAAAATTAAACATACTATTAGCTGAAGACGATCTGAACTTAGGTATGCTTTTGGTGGATTATTTAGAAACGGAAGGGTTTAACGTGAAGTTATGTAAGGATGGAGAATTGGCGCTGAAAGCTTTTCAGAATAATACCTTTGATTTATGCTTATTGGATGTAATGATGCCAAAGTTGGATGGGTTTACTTTAGCAAAAGACATACGTTTAAAAGATAAAAACATTCCTATTATTTTTATTACTGCCAAATCATTAAAAGAAGATAAACTCAAAGGCTATGGTTTGGGAGCAGACGATTACATTACTAAACCGTTTGATGAAGAAGAATTGCTTTGGAAAATAAAAGCGGTGATTCGAAGGATGCCTGAAAGCAGTAGTGAAGTAAAAACAGAAATTAGCACTATTGGAAAATACACCTTTGATTTCGCTAATCAATCGTTAACTATTGCTGGCAGCACCAAACGCATTACCGAAAAAGAAAGTGATATTCTTCGTTATTTATCTGTGCATCGCAATCATGTGATTAAGCGCGAAGAAATGCTAAAAGAATTGTGGGGCGAGAACGATTATTTTTTAGGACGAAGTTTAGATGTGTTTATCACCAAGATTAGAAAATACCTAAAAGAAGACCCTGAATTAAGTATTGAAAATGTATTTGGTGTTGGCTTTATTTTTAATGTTCCAGTTAAATAACGTCAATCAAATTTATAGCACCCGCTTTTTTTGTTCGCTATAAGTAATTGTTTTTTCGAGACGAGCTAATCTGGTTTTTTCTTGCTTGGCATTCATAATCCAATAAAACATTATCTTTTTGTAGGAAGGCGCTTGAGCATTAAAAAAATTCCAAGCTACTTTATTTGTTTTAAATTGTTTTTCATAAGCTGTTTCAAGCTTAACCGGCTCTTTTTCGTGCGAATAAATTTTTGATCTATCTTCTTTTCTTAACTCAAAGGCTTTTTGTCCTTCAGGTTTCATTAAACCAAGCTTCTGAAGTTCTTCTACTTTTTTTATATTAATGGCACTCCAAATGCTAGTACTCTTTCTCGGGGTAAAACGAATGCAATAGCTTTCGTGATCAATCGTTCGTCTTACACCATCTATCCAGCCAAAGCAAAGTGCTTGGTCAACCGATTGCGACCAAGTCATACTAGGTTTATTGCTTGCCACTTTATAGTAACCAACAATGAGTTCAGTTTTCTTATCATGGTTTTTTTCTAACCAGTTTCTAAATTCTTTGGGCGAAGCAAAAAAAGTGGCTGTCATTTGTTTCTTATTTCACTGTAAATTCATACCACAAGTTTTTTGCTTCAATTAAGTAAAATATACATTGTATAATAAAATAGATAACTAAGGAATAAAAGAAAAATTTCTGTCCGTAGGATAGTCCTTTATAAGGAATTATAGAAATGACTAACGAGAGTATTAAACTAATAATAGCAATGCCAATTATTGAAGTAAAAATAGCGCTTATCTTCACGCTCCAACCACTACTTACTTGCCCAGTAAGGTCCGTAGTTGTGGAGTAGGGATCAATAACAATCATTAAAATATTTATAATTAATATAATGATTGACCATTTAAGAAATTGTTTTGATTGCGTTTTTAAAATATCTGGAATTAATTGTTCATTCATATAATTGTTTTATTTAGAGGCGGTTACCTGCTGTTTTTTATGTCCGTTTATACGTGTCCCACAGTAGTTTTCCGTCAAAGTCTATTTTGTACTTTGTCTTTGCAAAGTCCGTTAATAAAATTCCGTCACTTTCAATTTTGAATTCATCTTCATTGTCTATAGATACAAAAATGTCTGCGCCACCAAATTCCCATTTCTTATTTCCGTCTTTGTCAAGTTTTGTTACTTGAAGCTCTCCATGTATAATGTAGTCATCTTCATGTTTGAAAATTTGAAAGCAAGTTGCTTGGTCAGCTTGAATTTTCCATTTCAATTCTAGGTCAGGAAGTGTCAAGCTAAATACAGTGTCGCAACAACAAATTACTAATCGGTCATTGTCTATAAGTGATGAAGTTTGATGAACACATGTCGAACCACCTGAGCCAATTATAATACAACTGTTAATAATTTGGTTGTTTTGATAAATTTTTATTCCGTGTTTGGAAGTTGGATATTTTGTTGCTCCGTCACCAAAGTAATGTTTTGAATAATTGAAATTGTTGTCTGTCGAACCAAATCTGTATGTCGGTTCGTCATGCAATTCAACTGTCAGGTCTTTGTATTGGTGGCGGTTCATTTTTGTCGTCTTAAAATTGCAGGTAACGTTTTCGTGCTAAATTTTAGTATGGGTTTTGAAACTATGTCTACCGAAATATTACTGACAAAGCTAAATGTTTAATGGACTTTTGCAAAGAAAAACAACAGTCTTTCGCGGGAGCGACCGCTTTTGCAAATGCCGAAGCCGAATAACCGCATTTTTGGTAGGTGATATTAGGGGGATGCCCTTTTATTTATATTATAATACGTTTTCGTTTTAAATACCACATTAAATATTCATTAGTCAATGATTCAATTTTGATTGTCCAAAGTGATGTGAAATTATCAGGGAGAATGTTTACTAAAGCGTTATTTATTGAGAGATTTAAAATTGCAGAAGGCAGATGTTTACTTTTGTCTGTGTGGTCATACCAAGGTTGTTTATAGGGATTTGGGTATTTCCCTTCAAAACTAAATTTTGTTTTATTTGTAGATATGTAGATATCAAATTCGTCACTTGCATCAGTAATCATTGCATACCCTGTAGTGTCAAATACTGTTTTTAGGAAAAGATTAAAAGTGTCCACATTTTGGCAATTTTTAAAAAACAAAGTATTTTGATCAACTGTAGAATACTTTTTTTTGAAATGCCAATCTGCGTCTTGAGATTTTGCTATTTTAATAATATGCTTTTTATCAGTGAGTTTATTAAACATTTCCACTGTCAAACCAATATTATTGAAATTTGGTGGTACACTTTTAGTTTGTAGCTCTGTTAATAGATTGTTTAGGAAATCATTCTTTATTTTTTGTCTTTTTGCAAGTATTTTTGACTTTGAGGATGAGTTATTAGGTTTGAATGTAACTTTATATTCCGTCCTTTGATATGTGTCTATAACATATTGGTTTGTGCTATTTTCAAATACTATCACGTATTCGTCTTTTGTTCCAGTCGATGTGCCGCAGGTGTCAAAATGATAGTAACTTGAGTTTGAATTAATTTTCAAAGTGTCGACAGCGTTACCTGCAAAGAATAATCGCTGTCCAAAAATAATGGTAGTTGAGCAAATAAATATGATTGTGATTATATGTCTCATTGTTTTCAAAGGGTGCCCCTAGCTTGTGTATATGTAGTACTTTCGGTGTGTTTGTTTTCGGCAATTAGCTATAACGTTTTCGCGCTAAGCAACGGTTTGATTTGAAACATTGTCTGCCGAACGCTACTAACAAAGATAACTGCTTATTGGACTTTTGCAAAGCTAAATAACTGTCTTTCTCGGAGCGACTGCTTTTGCAAAAGCCAAAGCCGAATGCCCAAATGGGATTTAGGTTGTGTTATGCGGTCGTTTTATTTTCTCTTCTGCAATGTGTCACTTAGGATTGAGTAGTCTGAGTCAAACCCATTTTTAAATGTTGCAGAAAATGGGTCATATGGTGTCTTATTTAGTTTTGAGTTTATTACGTTATTTTCTTCCTCTGTCAATAAACGAACATTATAATATTTAATGCTTTTGCTTTCAAAATAATCTGCAATAATTTTAAATGCGGGATTCCGAATAGTGTCTATTTGTGAGGCTATAGTACCAAAAAACTTTTTATTATGGTAAGTGCTGTCCGGTATTTGCTTTACCAAGAAGTTTTGCAAGTCTGCAATATTTATTTCAGTAATACTGTCCGAAGTTAGAAATAGTCTTGGTGGTTTAGAGAAATCAATCCCAGTTCCACATTTCCTAAAAATATGACTGTCATGATAAAACACTCGAGAAGAGTCAACTAATAAAAAATTGTGAATTCCATAAAACATTAAAGGTAGCGGCGGTGGCATGTCGCTATATCCTGTGTCTGCAATTGGTTTGGCAATGACAAAGTAAATGGAATCTTTGTTTGTTTTTGTCGAACAACCAATAACAAGAAGTGTCAATAATATCAGTATATATTTTGTCATTATTGTTTTCATTAAATGCCGGATAACGTTTTCGCGGTTTACTTCGGCCGTTTTGGAACCGTTTTCTACCGAAATGTTTAAATAAAGATAACTGTTTCTATGCATTTGCAAAGAAAAAATAATTGTCTTTCCCGAAGGGACAGATTTTGCAAATGCTTTGATGTCTGCAAGGCTGGAGTAAACCGTGTGTTAGCAGTTGTAACCGCCATTTAGTTGCATCTAGTATTCGTCTTTGTTATTTTTTTTCGTCAAGTATTAATAATAAACCGTCATTGTTTTTCAGTATGTAACGTTCCGTCTCAGCGTAAGAAAATAGAGTTCTAAACTGGTATGTCTTTTCATTGTAAACAAACTCAATTGTTTTTGTTGTGTCGTCCCACTTATATTTGACAGCTTTCTTAATTTCATTGTTGAAATTAAACTTTATCTCGTCTTTCTCAACGGTCATGTCAAACCCTTGTACCGTATATCCAACTTGTCTTTTAATTACAGGACACAAACTACAAACTGTCGCACCGATTTGGTCAGCCAGTTCAAAAGGGCAAGTAACTTGCCAATTACCATAAAGTTCTTTTTGTCCAAACGATGCTTGAAACATGATGGTCAAAAGTGCGATTAGTGTCAAACGATAAGTTTTTTTCATAAGATTAATTTTTCTACGGAGTGTCCGCGGTTATTACTGCTAACTAGCTTATAGGAACCATTTTATGGTGCTAATATTGCAAATTTAGCAATATTCCGCCAGTTTTTATCTTTCTATTGGTTTTATCAAATATACTAAATTCCATACCAAAAAAAGGGCTACTCATTTGAGTAGCCCTTTTTAATTTATTTTTTTATCCCTTGCGGTTGAGGTGGCGTTGGCACCGTTACCGTTACAATGGTTGCTAAACCTGATTTTGCTTGCACATGGTCAGGTTTTAATTTTAAACATTGCTCCCAATACATTTTTGCTTTATCATATTGTTTGTTTTGGTAGTAAGCACCTCCTAAATTATAAAAACCTTCTGGGTTTAATTTATCTAAGATGATGGTTTTTCTTAATTCATAAATAGCGCTATCCAATTGGCCACGTTGTGCTTTTTGGTAACCTCTATTTAATAAATCATTATAAAACACAATGTAGTAGTTTTTTAAGTATGGGTTGTTTGGATACAACGCTTCTGCTTGTTTCCAGTAAAATAAAGCGTCTCTATCACGTTTTAATTTATAGCTACCTAAACCTAAATTCAAATAACCGTTTACATAACGTGGATGTAACTCAATAGCATGTTTCAAATACTTAATCCCTTTTTCTAAAGATTCGGTACGCTTAGCTACAAAGTTTTTGGTATCCGATAAGTCAATGTAACGCGCTCCAGCATTTCCTAACACTAATACAGAGTTTGGAACCGTTTCTACATCTTTTAAGAATAAGGTAATATCGTTTTTCCAATCCCAGTTACGCTCCCAAGTTTTGCAACCGTAAAGGAAAGTCATGGTTCCTAATAATAAAAAGAAAACGCTACGCTTCACCGTTAAGGTGCCCGGTATTTTGTCAACCCCTTTTAATATTAACCATGCAAAGGCAATCACAAATCCAATAGTTGAGTGAAATAATAAACGCTCACCCATAGTAGCTCCAATATCCATTAAGATGTTACCTATCATTAATAAAAAGGCAAAGTACACCGCAATAGCAAAACCTAAGGTATGTTTCTTTAAAATTAATTTTACACCTGCTATTAATAAACCAATGTGTAACACTAATGACACTAAAGTATCCCAACTTGCAAAGGTACGGAACTGTATAGTATTAAATGAATAATCAGAAGATAATGGATGTGGGAACCAACATAAGTTAAAGTATTTTAATAATACATACACTTTAGTGGCCCATTGCTCATGCTGAGAGGCTAATAAGTACGGGTTATTTAAAATCTCTGTATCTGGTACGCCTGGTTTTAATTTAACGGCTACCAAACGCATTCCTAAATAAAACAACATGATAAAGAAATGCCAACTCATTAAAGTTGCAAACTTAGTTTTGATTTTAGAACCAATCACAAATACACCAATAGCTAAATATACAAATGGGAAAATCCAATATGAGGTTGTTGCTTTTTGTCCTGGTTGAATGTGCATGTCAGAGTTTCGTTTTACCAACAACATCAACAAGGCACTCACAAAGAAAATTCCAAATAAAGATAAAGCTTGTTTAAACTCTTTTGATTGGAAGAACGTTTTTGGATCGAAATCAATTTCTCCGTAAACAAAAAATGCAATAGGAATTAGCATCACCAATACAACGGCGTATTCTTTTGACAACAAGGCTAATAAAAAGTTAAAGGCTGCCCAAAATAAGGTTTTAGTGCTTTTATCCTTCATGTATTTAAATGAGAAGAAGAAGGTAAGCGAAATAAATATGAGTGAGAAAATCTCATCCCTACTTTTCACATTGGCAATGGCCTCGGAGTGAATGGGATGCATTAAAAATATTAAGGCAGCTAAAAATGCTAAATCGTGATTGTCTTTAAAGATGTAGTTTCTGAAGAATAGAAACAATAACATCACACCAACAATTAAAGAAATGATATTTACAAAGTGGCGGATAGAAGCACCTTTTACTTGGCAATCTACTTCATTAAATACACCATCATCATTAATATCTTCTTCTACATCATCTTTTTTATTATCGTTCGTATCCCAGCAGCGCGCAGGGTATAAACCATTTTTATACGGGCCAATAAACTCTTGCTCAATTGCAAAACTCACAACAGATAACGGACGGTAACGACCACCTGCTAATTGATCGGTTGCATTCATTCTACGGTAAAAACTCTCGTAGGCATCTTTGGTCATAATGTCCTTAATACCTTTTACACCTTTAATAACGTGATCGTTTTGGTGAATAATAATACCATCATCCAAGGCATACTCATTATGCAATGAGGTTAAATTGAAAATTAACCCTAATAGGATAATAACAATAAATGGAGCGGTTTGATTTTTAAACGGAAAAAAATGAAACGTATTTTTCAGTTCTTGAAAAACCGGTTGTTTTGCACTCGTAGTTTGTTTAGCCATAAAAAGTAAGGTGTTATCATACAAATATACTTAAAACTTCAAAAAAATGATTTTTACAGTCAAAAAATTAGTTAAAAAACAGTAAATTGCCCTATAATATAAATGAAAAAGCTCCCTTTTAAATTATATGTTATTTTTAGTTGTGGCCTTTTATGCGCCCTTTTTTCCTATTTTTTATCCCAGAGTAATAATTATACCACAAAGGAGCTAGTAGCTGTTGCCGAACAAAGACTTCATGCTAAAGAAGATATTGCCAAATCTCATTTAGATCTAATATCAAATGCTTTAAAAGAGACCAAACCAAATGATTTGTTTGTAAAATACAATGGCATCATTTCAGATTTATTTAAAAATGAAGGTATTGCCGTTTATGTATATAGTAATGATAGTTTATGCTATTGGTCAGACAACCAACCTGCTGTAGATTTATTTGCCTATACCAACGAAACAGACGTTCAACTCATTAAAATTAGAAACGGTTGGTACGAATACATTAAACAAAAAACGGACGAGAAATTAAATTACACTTTAGTTGCCCTTATTTCTATTAAACCAGAATATGATTTTGAGAACCGTTATTTGAATAATAAGTTTAGTAAGTGGCTTCAGTTACCCGAAAACACTAAATTAATTACGCCAATTAATTATTTAGATCATGCGGTTAAATCAAAATTTGGACCACCGTTGTTTGAAGTATATAGGGAAGATGGCTTGTTTAAAAGTAAAAGTTCAAATACCTACGTTTGTTTTATATACATTATTGCCTGTATGTTGTTTTTATGGGCTTTGTTTTTACTTTTAAAAACTAAAATTCAAAACGACATAGTGTTTGTAGTTACTTTCAGTGCTGCTTGTTTAGTTATTCGTTCATTGATGATTTATTTTAAGGTCCCTGCTGCTTTTTATAACGCAAGTTTATATGATGCTAAAATTTTTGCGAATGCGTCTTCGTTTTACTTTTCCTATTTGGGCGATGTATTAATTAATAGTGCTGTCATTTTTTTAATTGCCGCCTTAATTTATAAAGTTCCAAAAGGTGTATCTATTCAAAATAAATTTCTTCAATTATTGGCCGATGTGTTGTTTGTGGTTATTATCATTTTGTCTTCACTGCAAATTCGTTTATTGATTTTTAGTTTGGTAAACAACTCCACCATATCCTATAACATTAACGAGTTGTTTAATTTTAGTGCTTATAGTTTAATTGGAATTTTATCAGTTGGCTTTTTAATTTTTGCGTTTTACTTGTGTGTGGAGAAATTTATTATCATGTATGTCGATTACAAAAATTTTGCAGGAATGTTGTTTGCTTTTACAATTACATGTATTGCCACGGCTTTTGTATTAAGTAAATCAAATCAGTCACATGTCTTCGATTATTTGAGGCCCTTATTGTTAGTGTTAATCTCTTATTTTTTAAGACGATTTAAAGCGTCTTACAATTTCATAAATATTGGTTTGATTGTATTAATGTCAACATTTATTGTGTCTACCTTATTTAGTAAGTACGAGCAATTAAATAAAAAGCAAACTTACGAGGCTATTTCATTAGGTTTAACGGATAGGCAAGATGTGATTGCTGAGAATGAATTTAATAAAATTAGTAGTGCTATTAAATCGGATGCCCAATTGAAAAACTTGTTATCGTTATTGCCCTTAAGTAATGAGCAAATTGAACAAAACATCAGACAACGGAATTTTAGCGGCTATTTTGAACGGTATGAAATTGTAATGTCGTTATTTAAAAATGATTGCACGCCAATTTTTATTCATTTAAATGCGATGTATCTCAACGAAGATTATTTTAAAGAACAAATTGAAAAAGGTGGTTCGCAAACTATTTGCGACGATTTGTATTTTATTGATAAGGATAAAAAATCGATACGATACATTGCTAAAATTGATATTGAAGACGTTAATAAAAATCCTGACAAAACCTTTCGCTTATTTATACAATTAGAACCTAAATTAGCAGTAAATTTAGGCGCTTTCCCTGATTTGTTATTGGATAAATCTTTAGAAAATAAATTAGAATCTAAACAAATATCGTATGCCGTTTATGAATCTAATAAGTTGCTCAACACCTTTGGCGAATATCAATATCCATTGTTTGTTAAAAATAATACATTTAAACCAGCTTCAAACGATTCGTATGAGCATTTTATTTACCCAATCAAAAATAATGTGTCGATTGTAATTACGGATAAAGCTTTTGGTGCATGGGGACGATTTACGTCTAACTCTTATTTATTTATTTTCTTCGCCCTATTAGTATTACTGGTTGTTTGGTTTAACTCCATCATCATCAAACGTAGCGAACGATTTAGTTCCTTAAATAACCGTATTCAGTTTATCTTAGTATCTATTGTGGTCCTTTCTTTGGCGGCAGTAGTAATTGGTACAGTGTGGGTAGTAACCTCTCAGTTTGAGTTGAAAAACGAAAAGGATTTGGTTTTAAAATCACAATCAGTGCTAAAAGAATTACAGCAAACGGTTGGTCAGCAAGATGCTTTAGAACCTAATTATAAAGACAATACAACATTTCGCTTAAAGCGGTTGGCTCAGTTATTTGGTAGTGATATTTCTTTATTTAATAAAAAAGGAATGTTGTACGCAACGTCTCAACCTGCTATTTACGAGCAAGGATTAGTATCTAAGTTCATGAATCCATCGGCTTATATGAATCTTACGAGAGGCATTTTGGCAAATTATTCTCAAAAAGAAAACATTGGGTCTCTTAATTATTTATCGGCTTATATTCCTTTTTATAGTAAAAATGACAAATTGTTAGGTTATATCAACTTACCATATTTTGCACGACAAAAAGATTTAGAAAAAGAACTAACAGCTTATTTAACAACGCTCATTAATATTTACACTATACTGTTTGCTATTACTACACTCATCGCTTTATTGGTATCTAATTTATTAACGAAACCATTAAGAATTATTAAGCAGCAAATTTCAAACATTCAGTTTGGTAAATTTAACGAAGCCTTGCAATGGCAATCGAAAGATGAAATTGGAAATTTAGTGGCAGAATATAATAACATGTTAATTAAGTTAGAAAAGAGTTCGGAGTTATTAGCACAATCTGAAAGAGAAAGTGCGTGGCGAGAAATGGCGAAGCAAGTAGCGCATGAGATTAAAAATCCATTAACTCCTATGAAGCTTAATATTCAGCATTTACAGCGAGTAGTGGAAACAAACCCTGACGACATAAACGATAGAGTAAATAAAGTATCAAAAATGTTGATTGAACAAATTGATACGTTGTCGCATATCGCAACAGAGTTTTCAAACTTTGCTAAATTACCAACAACTAATTTAGAAGTGGTAAATATTTGTGATGTATTGCAAAGTGTTACCAATTTGTTTCAACAAAATACGGAGTGTGAAATTTCATTAAATGCTCCTAATGCTTTATTAATTATGGCAGATAAAGAGCAGTGTTTGCGAATATTTACAAACTTATTAAAAAATGCAGAGCAATCTATTCCTGAAAACAGAAAAGGAAAAATTGAAGTCACTGCATTCGCTGATAAAAATAATGTGACGATTAAAGTAAAAGATAATGGTTGTGGAATTGCAGAAGAATTAACACATCGTTTATTCATTCCTAATTTCACTACTAAAACCACAGGTACTGGCTTAGGCTTAGCAATGGTAAAAAATTCGGTGGTGTCTTTTAATGGAACTATTTCTTTTGAAACGGATATTAATTTTGGAACAACTTTTATCTTAGTGTTTCCTGTTGTCAATCAATAATCATTTAATCTTGCTTCTAAAATTATAGCTTTTTCAAAATCTTTGTATTAGAATTATACAAGAAAGTACCATCCGTTTTTTTGCAATAAAATAAATAAGAAGTAATAGGGTCGATAACATTATACTCTGTATTTAATAATACTTCACCTTTGCCATTAATAAGCCCCATTAATTCATTAAAAGATGTTCTGTATAGTGAGCCATTTAAATCGTCAGTTATATCTCCGTCTTTAAGAGTGAAGATGGATTTACCTTGGATGTTAATTAATTGACTTGTTCCTTTTTTAGAGACAATAGCAAGGTCATTTTTAAAATCTTGAGCTTCTTCAAATTCAACAGCAGTCACTGCTTTTAGTTTCCTATCTACATAACCATATTTATTGTTTTTTTGGATGCGTATGATGTCGCATTTTGCAAAAAATAAATTAGTGTAGGTTCCAAAATTGATGCTGTATCTTCCATTGGCATCTACTAAGGCAACTTCATCATCTTGAATTAATTTAAAATATTTACCGTTTGTGTAATAGCTTGTTGGAAATGCAGGATTGTAATCGTAATCGATGGAAGTAACAAAACATTTTTCTTTTGAATTATAAAAACCATATAAATTATTTTTCACCACTAAATATATCTCATTTTGGTTTGGAGCGATGTAATCATATTCTACTGGCAAAATAATTTGCTCATGAATATTCATTAAGCCAAATTGATTTTTTTGTTTTACAACAACAATTGAATTAGTGTCAACATCAGAAATCCAATCCCACTGAGCTTGCAAAGCACTATTATAAATATCAACTAAGCCGTATTTATTAGAGAGATAATAGGCAAAATTGTTTTTAAAATTCCCAAGCTTAGTATAAGTAAAAGGAATGACAACTTCTCCTTTTGTATTAATAGCACCATAAACGTTGTTTGATTTGCACACAAATAAGTTATCCGATGATTCATTTATATCTTGATAGCCTTTAGAAATATATTGCCCCGAACGATTAATTAAATAATATTGGTTATCTTTTTTTACAATAGCTACACCGTTTTTATAACTTTCTGTTTCTTCAAAATAATGATTAGAAACTTTCTGACCTTCTTTGTTAATGTAAAAGCAACTATCGTTTTTGCAAACTGAAGCAAATCCTTCGCTAAATGCTGAGGCGTCATCAAATTGCGGTGCAATGATCCAATTACCTACAGTGTCAATGAAACCATACTTGTCTTCTAAATTTTTTAGTGGCAATAAAATGTTTTGTGCTAAAGATATTTCTTTTATGATGGTTTCATTAAATGGATAATCGGGATATTTTTCTAAAAAATTGGTTAACTCTTCTTTGCTGTAAGATTTTACGGACGTACTATACAATAATTTCCAGGCGGCTTCTTCTGTTAAAGAAGTACTGTATTTTTTTATGAAGTTATAGATACTGTCGCTTGAATGCAAGGGCTGAATTAAATTAAATAAATTACTTTCCGCAATAGTAACATTAGGATTGTTTGGGTATTGCTTGATAAATAGCTGGTACTGATGAATCGTTTTATCAGGCGCTTGTTCGTTGTATTGATAGTCGTAATATAATTTTTTAGCTTTTATGTATAAACTACTTTGAGGATATTGTAATAAAAATTGGGTTACTTGCTCGCTCGATTGCGAAGCTAAAGCCTTGCTCAGTTGCATGCCATCTCTTTTAAAATAAGTTTGAGCTAATAAAGTACTATCCGAAAAATAGAAATGAGATAAAAAATAATTATAACTCTCAACAGAATTGTGACTGCTATATTTTTCGTAACCCTTATTTCCAACACTAATAGCTAGGGAGTTGATTGTTTCCTTGCTAATGTGATATAAAGAGTAGGTGGCGGTATCTTTAAACCGACTTTGACCAATGGCAATATATTTTGCAGCACTATCAATATTTGAAAAAGGATTATCGGTTCTGAAATAAATGTTTGCTAAACCATAAGATGCTTCGCAAGGATATTTTGGTAGTGATTTATAAAATAATTGTTTGGCTTTAAAATAGTCAAATACAGAAAGTGCCTCGTAAGCATCCGAAATTTTACTTCCAAAAGCTTGCGATGCAAAACTTACTAATAAAATGATTACTATTTTTCTCATCAATTGCCCGTAAAATTATAAATTGCACCCAAAATATATCGAAAAGATGTTCACAACTGGTCAAATCATTTTCACCTCCCTTTTTTCACTAGTTTTTATAGTAGGAATGCTATGGGCCTATAAGAAAGACAGTTTTACCAACAAAATGCACTTTAGAGGGGCTTCAAAAATCCTTTGGATTACCATTTTTTTGCTTTTATGCTTGTTTTTATATGTTAAAATGCGCCATCGTCTGTAATTTTTAGTGCTTTTTTCTCTATTTTTACATTATAGTAATTACAATCTTAATTTAGAAATTAATGAAAAATCTATTTTTAATTTTTTCTTTTGTTTTATCTGCATTTAATTTATGTGCGGGCGTTCTAGTGGTCGAAGGAAAATTTCAAAATAAGAATATTTATATTCAAAATTCATTTGGTTCAAATGGCGTTGGCTTTTGTGCAACCGAAATTAAAGTGAATGGTAAAATCACAACGGATGAAGTTAACTCTTCGGCTTTTGAAATTGATTTAACTGCCATGAATATCAAGCCAGGGCAAAAAGTAACTATAGAAATTAGTCATAAAAGTGATTGTGTTCCGGTTGTTTTAAATCCTGAAGTTTTGAAACCACGTCCTACATTTGAAGTAGTTAGCATGAATATTAATAGTGCAGGTATTTTAAAATGGACAACCAAAAACGAAAGCGGACCGTTACCTTATGTTGTTGAGCAATTTAAGTGGAACAAATGGGTATATGTTGGCGAAGTTCAAGGATTAGGAAATCCTGAAAATCACGATTATTCATTTCAAGTATCTACCCATAGCGGCGAAAATAAATTTAGAGTAAAGCAAGTTGGTTTAGCAACTACGCCTAAAGTATCGTCTGCAGTTATTGTTAACTCTACAATTGATAAACCTTATTTTATGATTACTAAAGATAATAAGGCTATACAATTTACTAACGAAACATCATTTGAAGTGTATGACGCTTTTGGATCAGTTGTTAAAAAAGGATTTGGAAAAGAAACCGATATTAAAAATCTTTCAAAAGGTAAATACTACTTATGTTACGATAACCAAGTAGCAGAGTTTGATAAGAAGAAGTAGTATCAACGATATTTTATAAAAAAGCTGTTACTTATGTGACAGCTTTTTTTATGCTCTTTGTATAAAAACATTAACCAGATAGAAACATAAGGTGTAATTTGATAAAGTTGGAGATAGAAAACTTTGTTTTACATAGCTACTATGATAAAAGCGAAGCCTATGTCTTTCCTTCTAAATTAACACAAGTCTATGTTTCTATGTGGCAAAAAAAGTTAAAACCTTAATCCCATTCCAAACTCCAACCAATTACTAA
>ERZ724508.323-NODE-323-length-34681-cov-5.945359_pt1 | contig 34681 bp, 45 predicted proteins | sample MGYA00376041_ERZ724508 | MGnify/ENA primary metagenome ERZ724508 (study PRJEB28724, sample SAMN07190887) | wastewater metagenome | isolation source: effluent of sewage treatment plant in Hong Hong | place: USA: Christiansburg, Virginia | collected 2016-03-01 ...
AAGGGAGTTCGCACTCAGCCTTGAGAATGAAAAGGGAAAGCCGATTCTACCTCATGAATATTTAGGAAACGCATTGAAGCTTCAGCAAGGGAAATCTGAGATGATTGATCGGAAGAACAGCATCCGTAAAGAGCTGACAACTTTCTTTAGATAGCGAGACTGCTTCATGCTAATCCGACCGACGAACGAAGAAAGCAAGCTTCAGCGCCTTGCCTCTTTGAAGGATTCAGACCTTCGACCAGAGTTCCTGCAGCTGGTGGGAGACCTACGAACCAAAGTGTTTAGCCAAGTCAAGAGAAAGATGTTCAAAGGGAAAGCATGCTCTCCAGTCATGTTCATCGAGATGTGCCAATTCTTTTGCGATGCCATCAACAGGGGTGACCTGCCAGAGATCGAGAGCAATTGGGATTTAGTGTGTAAAGCTGAAGCCAACCGTGTTTCGAAGCACTGCGAATCTGAATTTACCACTCTCTTGGCCAAGTACGAGCGAATGCACTCTCACGAAGTCAATTTGGAGCAGTTCGAAAGAGATGTCGAACAAAAGATGACAGACCTGCTCAAATATTTCGAAAAGAACGCGATGGGAGAGAAGGACAAGTTCAAAAAATAAATCAAAAAAAGTTTCAAAAAACGGTTCGAGGAGGTGAAGGATTCGTTGGAGAAGGAGAAGAACAGATAGCTGGAATCGGCTTTCTATCAGACCAACGAGACTCTTTCGGATAAGATCTCTGGCAGCCAGATCAAAAACATCTTTGACATCAGCGAAGAGTACGATCGAATGATTGAGCAACACAGTCAAAAGGCTAACAAGGAAACTATGAGCGTTATCCACAGGAAGTGCTATGAAGGGCTGAAGTCAACTGCCATCAACTTCTTTTCGACTCTGAAGCAGAGCCAACAGCTGCAGAGCAATATCCTCACCGAGAAGCTCAACCTTTACCAGAATAGTTACACGAATCTCCAAGCATAGTGCACCAAGAAAAACGAGTAGGCTGATGGCCGGGAACGCGAACTGAAGAATCGCATTTACATGCTTGAGTTCAAATCAAAGGAGGCCAGCGAGGAACTTATTCGGGCCAAGCTGGCCTTGGAGGAGTACAACCGAAAGGAGGCGATGAAGGAGAATCAGAACATCATAAACAAAGCCAGTGTATGCTGATATTATGCGAGCAGTCTTATTAGTTTTATCGGTTGCCGCTAAGCACAATGCAGGATCCCAAGTACAGAAACATTGATGTAGAGCATTAGGGCCGGCCTACCCCAACATGCCAGCGACAATGTCATCGATGCCCACAATCCATAGCGACGTGCGCCTCAGCGAGATGCAAGATATTAATGTGAGACCATCAAGCAACAAATGCTGCCAATGTGGTTTGAAGCTTGTTGGTAATACAGACTGCTTGAACATCTGCCTATGGTTGCTGCTGCCGCTAATCTTCTTAGTCTTTCTCATGCAGATGCTGTTCGCACTCATCATTGATATCCTATCAGCCATGTTCTGGAGTGCCAGTACAATCATCAATACGTGCTGGACTCGCTTCGATAATCTCTGCTGGAGGATATTCATTGTGTGTGTGTCACCTCTGCTCATCATCGCTGGGATATTCGGCATGCCATGTATCCTTGGCAAAATACCCAACTATAGGTTCTTAAATCAGACGCGCACTGAATGGTACCGCGCACTGTTCATGTTCCCCAAAGAGTTTCCACGTTGGTGCAAATGTTTCCGTTCCTGATATATTCATGGAATGTATTTTGAAGCAATGCTGTCTCATGCCTTCGATCGCAAAGTCAACGACAATGAACAGCCATAATATTATAAATACATGAACCCTTTTTCCAAGACGAGCTACGGCAAGGCACCCAACTATAACAATTTCTTCAACGGAGCAGACTTTGAGCAGTAAAGCCAACCTTACAGTAGATAGCACAAGCGTAACAGTAGTACAGCAAACAGTGGTAAGCTACGCTCTGACAAGTACATGCCACTCATGAAGAAAATTAAGTAACCGTCCTAGTGGATTACAGAGACAGTCCCTACTACTCCAAGGAAGTGCAGAAACGTTACACGGTTACCAGCACCACTGGCACAAACAAGCCGATCCTTACTTCTTTCAAGAAGCAGGACGGAAGGTTCGGTCGTTCCCAGCAGCACGGTTGTTTCCAACAAACGACTTCCAATTTCGATGGGTTTGCACCTCGCTTCAAAGACCCTTTCGAAGAGAGGTTTTGCGAAACTGTCACTGACGGATTCATGAAAAACGAAAGACCCATGAGCAAGCAGCAGGCACGGACAAAAGGGTACACTATCAAGGAACCTGAAGAGCCTCTGGAGGCGACTTCCAACTACATTGAAAGCGATGCAGAAGACATGGATGAGCGTGATAAGTAGATGATCCAAGACATCGAAAATGACAGCCTGTTCATGGACCGGTTAGACATCAACGACCGTCCACAAACCAGCAAAGGGCTGAGAAAGAAGAGCAACACTTCTGACCTTCACTTCGAAGACGAGGATGATGACTTACTGCTGGAGATGAACGAGCGTCCTCCCTGCCGAAAGAAAATGGACTTCGGTCTGAACGAATGCGAGGAGTTGAAGATCCCCATCAGATCAATGTACTCCGATGGAAGCCAACAGCCAAGAAGGTTCGCCCACCCAATCTCCGCACACTTTCGACAGGACAGCAAGAAACCAAAGAAAGTGGATGACCTAATAAAATACAATGTCAGCTCGATCAAGAAATCCAACAGTCAGCTCAACGTTCCATTCGAGACCAGCATAGGTGCTGACTTCCTCTCGTTGTTTGCGAATGGCAACAGCATAAACCTTTGATTTGCAGGTGCATATTTCGTACTTTCCAGAGCGGATACGCGCTATTTTTTGATGCAGGATAGTTTGGTTTTAAGGCTTCGGCGCTTTTGTAGTATATAAATATTAAGGCTCGTCGAGGAACCATATGGAGGCTAGCAAGAAGATCGCAATGCTCTACCTCAAGAAGCAGTATGAAGGTAGTTCGTTGCTGACCACTCAGTCATGCAGAACACTGACCTTAACGTATCGGTCGGGCTCGAAAACGATGATATGTTCAAGTGGAGAGTTGGCTTCGAAGGCTCACCTGGTACCCCATTTCAAGAAGGCTTCTACCAGTGCATGCTGACCTTCCCGAACGACTTCCCCAACATGCCGCCAAAAATGCGCTTCATTACTGAGATGTTCCATCCAAATAGTACTGGTTCTACTATCGCAGTTTACCCAAACGGAGATGTATGCATTAGCATTCTCCATGCACCCGAGGAGGACTAATTTAACCCCATGTAGAAGATGTCGGAGAAGTACAACACAGCTTATCTCAGATGGAAGCCAGTTCTTACAGTGGAGCATATCCTCCTGAGCGTCATTTCAATGCTTGCTGATCCAAACCTCTAGTCACCTGCCAACGTCGATGCAGCAATCATGTTCAAGAACGACAGGGCTGCCTACGACAAGAAAATCAAGCAGCTGGCCAAGAAAAGTATTGAGAGTTGACTACAATGACCGCAGTATATATCACATGTTTGGATCAATTTCCATGTTTGCCGGGTAGCGTGGGAGGTAGCCAACACTCAGCTAATGGTCAATAAAAAATAAATAAATATGAACACCTCCCAAAGCGGAAGAGGATTACCCAGTGGCACCATCCAGTAGAGAAATCCTTGTGACTGCAACTGTGTGCTCTTCAATAACAACCAACCAACAGCATACGATAAGCGCTACGTGTTCAAACTGGAAGATGAGGACAGGTTGGCTGTCGAATAAGAGTAATTCTCACCTGATCGAGCATCATCTTCGGTCGAAACTCTCAAGAAAAAGATATCAGTTGCAGAACTTACCAAACGACGGGAGAGTAAGAAAAACTCTCGACGCCATCAGCACGATCAATCTAAACTTCACCAAGGTAGCGAGAGTAAAGTATTGATGGAGCTTCTAGAGAGGCCCGCTGAATCGATTCGGCTTGGGCAACCTCACGTTCAACAACCTCAGCATCCTCAACGTCTCAACCAAACGTATGAAGCACCTCGCACTGTCATAGTAGTTAACCAACCCTCGCAATATCACGAGGAACCATCCCGTGGATTCTCCAGAAAGCCTAGTGCCTTTGATAAAAGCGTCACGTCAACAAGCTATCCCTACCGAACAACCGAAGGCTTCGCATCAACGAATAAGAGTGCAAGTCGCCAGGAACTATTTAATTCCTTCATGGGAAGGCAGCTTCAAACTAACTCATTTGTTCACTAACCTCGCCCATTGGGAAGCCATAGATCACTCGCGCAGTCCATTGACAGTCAACGAATCAGCGAATATTCCTCTCATCAACTTTATCGGTTGGTTCCTCAGATTCCAACTTCTCAGGTCCCAGAAACTGTGCCCGAAGAACTTACCTCTCGTTCGAATACCATTGTGGTTCCTCCTATTCCTCTCCGACAAATTGAAGAAAGATAGGAACGCCTCGCCAATAAGCAGAGAGAAGAGCCCATCATTGACCTCATGGAGCAACTTGAACTTCAAGGAACTCATACCCAACACCAAACAACGAAACCAGCCAACCAAGGTCCTCAGAGTCATCGCCCGACAGTCCATCTGTCTGCAAGACAATCTGTTGGAGCTAACAACTTTCTTCGATAAGCCTAAAGCATTCTAAACTATTCACCTCCTCATGACCACCCTTCTGAAGGGCTGTTCCAACCTCGCCAGCCAATGCGATTCAAAAAGATTGAATCTGTCGGAGACGACATTGAAGCGGAGCGTGACGATGACTGCTCGGAAGTGCTTGGTCATTATAGCCCAACACTCCAAATGCCTATCAGAAGGCTTGTGAGAATGTCTGAGGCTCCCGCAGAAAAACAAGCTTCCCATCAGCAAACCTTCTCGGATGCTACCACCTCGAAGGTTCAAGTTCAGAGCTTTAGTAGTCGCAGCCGGTACGAGCATGTAAACCGTTCGCTGGCGATGATCGGCAGAGGCACTGCAGTTACCGACCGTGTACATCCGCAACACGACCAGCTCCCGTGAAGGTCCTCTGATACTGATTGCCTCGTTTTTTCCCCCAACTGACTGTTGCTGCGGCGGCCGTGGCGGTTATAATAAGCTATTGTAATGTCCTTCCGGAAGGGCGACTTCAAGAAGATAGAGCTTCTGGGTTCAGGGAAGAAGCATACAAAGATCTACAAGGTGGTGCACAACTCAACCGGAAAGATCTACGCACTGAAAGAAATCGAAGCCAAGAACACCGACAAGCTAAACGAATACAAGTAGGAAGCAGTGCAGCTCGTGAAAGGTACTGTATAGGCTAACAGCAGTTCAGGACCACCCGAACATCATAAAATTCTATGGCTACTACTTCACCGAGACCATGTACAACGCATTTAGGTTATGCATCATCACTGAGTTCATGGACCATCACACCAACCTTGAGAATATCTATCGGAAGCGCAAGAAAGCTAATCAATTCTGGAAGGAGAAGGAGTTGGTGACCATGTACTGCTCCATGGTGTCAACCTGTGCTTTCCTGCAGAACCGGGGAATCTGTCATCGAGATATCAAACCTGCTAACTTGTTCCTGCTGCCCAATAACTAACTCAAGCTCATCGACTTCGGCGAAAGTAAGGACTACGTCTACGATCTGGACGATGAGGAGAAGAATACATACACGATGGCGACCATCCGAGGTACACCACAATACCTCTCGCCCATCCTCTGGAAGGCTCACGTCATCGATGGCCAGAGCCGCTATGCTGAACACAACATCTACAAATCAGATGTGTTTTCTGCTGGTTTGGTGTTATTCCAGCTGTCGGCTATGAATTAGGTGTCCGGCTTCAACGCTAAGACTTCGACAACAAACGGCTAAGAACTCATCCGTGATAACATGAAAGCACTGGGCAAGATGTACTCGCCGCAGTACTTGCAGATACTCGATATTCTGCTCCGATTTGAGTAATCTGAACGTCCAAGCTTCAGCGAGATAGAGCAACTGTTCCTCGAAAAGTAAGCCACCTCGAAGACCTGCAATGAGTACATCCGTTTCTACAACCAAAATTACAATAACCTGGTCAAACTCAACGGCACATTCAAGTCTAGCACTCTTGGACTGCACCCCACCAACAGTCTGAAGGACCAGCTACAACAGAACTCAAGTACCAGCTTCCCCCGAGAAGACAAACAGGATGAACGGCCCACAGAGCAACTCTAAACCAAAGCTTCAAAGCCACAGAAACCAAGTTCGGCGGGTGGCAGCTTCTACAAAGACTCTACTCTCATCGTCAACGAAAGCTGCTACTGGTTTGAGTTTGGAGGCTGCTCAATCGGTCGGTTCAGCATAAACAAGCTTAAATGGAAGATCGATGGTGGTAATGAGAGCAAACGGTTTCCTTTGCATTTCTGTGTGGTGTTCATCCCAGAAAGCAAATCCTACTATCTGTTGGGTGGCCCATCCGAATAGAATTTTCGCGTCTTCTATGCAAATAGAAAGCTTTGCTTCAGTAATTGTCAGATGCCCACCTTCCGGAATTTCTTCAGCTGTGTCTATCATAGTCAGCGTGTCTATGTGTTCGGTGGCTATGAGAGTAACCTCAAGGCTCAATTACGTACCTGCGAGTACTATGACATTCCCAATGGCAAGTGGGTCACCATCACTTCTCTGAAGACTCCCAGAAGTCAAAGTGCAGCCTGCAGAATCAATGACCAGCACATCCTTGTGTTCGGTGGCTACAATAAGGAACTCGGTACGCTGGACAGCATTGAGAGGTACATCATCGAAGAGGATCGTTTTGAGCAGATGACCCTGAAACTGCCTATCCCCCTCCGACGTTTTATGGTGGTACGGATAAGCAGAAATATCGCACTGGTGCTCGGAGGCATCACTAAATCTGACAAGAAGGAATCACAAAAAGACTCGCAGCGAGTATTCAAACTTGACTACGAGCGACAGACCTTTGTGGAGCTCTAAAACCTCGAGAAAGGTGGAGTCATCGAGAACGAAGTGCTTGTTGACTCAGACGGCAACCTCCACATATTCTTGGAGGATTCCAATGGCACCAGCCCGCACTCGCACATCAAATACTGCTACGACCCGAACGATGAACGATACGCCACGCGTAATGACCTTCCCTGAACGGTCATAAGTTTATTATTACTTTTTGCGAAGATTTAAACGATGTCACAGCTGGACAAACAAATTGAGCAGCTCAAGCGCGGCGAAACTATCTCTGAAAAAGACGTCAAACAGTTATGCTTGAAGGCTCGTGAGATCCTCGTGGAGGAAGGCAATGTTCAGCGTGTGGATGCACCCGTAACTATCTGTGGTGACATTCACGGACAGTTCTACGATCTGCTTGAGCTTTTCAAACATGGTGGGGAATGTCCGCAAGTTAACTACCTCTTCCTCGGAGATTTCGTGGACCGCGGCTTTAACAGCGTTGAGACGTTCTTGCTGCTGCTGGCATACAAGGTGCGCTATCCCGACCGCATCACACTTATCAGAGGTAACCACGAATGCCGGCAGATTACCCAAGTCTATGGCTTTTACGACGAATGCCTGAGAAAGTACTCTTCACTCAACGTTTGGCGTTACTGCACCGATGTCTTCGATTATCTTTCCTTGGCAGCAATCATTGAAGACAAAGTATTTTGTGTGCATGGAGGTCTCTCACCAACTATAAAGACCATTGACGACGTACTGCTTCTTCTTAACATTAGATAAGATCTATCGATCGCAGACAGGAAGTTCCTCATGACGGTTCCATGTGCGATTTGATGTGGTCAGATCCCGATGAAATTAGTGGGTGGGGGTTGAGTCCACGCGGTGCTGGTTACCTGTTCGGAGGCGATGTTGTTGAGGAGTTTAACCGATCCAACAGTCTGACGCTGATTTGCCGAGCACACCAACTCATAATGGAAGGATACAGATAGATGTTCAATAAGGCACTGGTCACTGTATGGTCAGCACCAAACTATTGCTATCGCTGCAATAATGTCGCTTCAATCCTCCGGCTTGATGAGAATCTCGAGCAGAAGTTCATCATCTTTGAGGCTGCTTCACACGTACTCTTACTGATAACGCCAGTAATCACGCACCATCCCCGCGAAAAAGGCAGTCCCCGAGTACTTCCTGTGATAAATAACCAAACTATGGAATCCACAGAGAATTAATTGTATCAACAATGACCTTCACCGAGCTTTGCGGTTGACTGTTTGCTTAAGCACTTGGTGGCGACTGGCACGGGTTTTCCAGTCACAACAGCTGGTTTGACGGCGGGTTTGACAACTACTATGGTGTCAGTGTGCTTGACTATTGGTTCAACCGGCTTAATGAGGTTCTTTCCTTGAGACAGGGTCTTGGTAACGACAATAGTTTTGGTTCCTTTGTCGTCGGTCTTAGCGGCGGTTTTGGAGTCGTCGACCTTAGCGACGGTCTTGGACTCGGTCTTGGACTCGATCTTAGCGACGGTCTTGGAGTCGTCGGCCTTAGCGACGGTCTTGGACTCGGTCTTGGACTCAGTCTTGGACTCGGTCTTGGACTCGGTCTTGGACTCGATCTTAGCGACGGTCTTGGAGTCGTCGGCCTTAGCGACGGTCTTGGACTCGGTCTTGGACTCAGTCTTGGACTCGGTCTTGGACTCGGTCTTAGCGACGGGCTGAGCGACAGTCTTGGAGTCGTCGGCTTTAGCGACTGGCTTTGAGTCTCCATTATTAGCCTTTGTGGTCGTCTTAGAATCTCCATTACTGATGATCTTTGGAACGGTAGTCGTCGAACTCACTCCTTTGTCTTTATCGTTGACTGTATTGGTGACTGCTGTTTTGGCAGCAGCTGCCTAAGGGGCATTCTTGGTTACTGAACTGGCCAAAGTGGTGGTTGTGACGGTTGCAGTGGCAGTCTCACTTTTGCATGCTGCCGAATGCCCTTTTTAGTTCGCTACAGTTGAATTAACTGTAGTTGTGTTATCAGCCGTACCATTTGTTACTTCAGGAGCTACAGTTGTCGTGTTATCAGTGGTGGTGGTTGTCGTGGTCTAATTAGCAGAAGTAGTGGTTACAGCTGTATTTTCAACTGTTGCCGTTGTGCTGTCTGTACTAGCCTCAGTGGTTGATGTAGTAGAAGCTGTGGCATCAACAGTTGTTGTGGAATTGTCCGTCACTGGGGTAGTTGTAGCTTCAGTAGTTACTTCAGTTGCAGTTGTAGGCGCAGGTGTAGCCTCTGCTGTTGTTGTAGTTGAAGCAGCAGTAGTGGTACCGTCAACTGCAGTGGTAGTTGGGCTATTTGTAGTGTCGGTTGTTGTTCCAGCATCTGCAGTTGTTGTGGTTGCTCCGGTATCTGTTGTCGCTCCGGTTGTGTTAGTTGCTGCAGTATCAGTGCTAGCAGTGGTTGTGCTGTTGGTAGTGCTGGCTTCAGTGGTTGTGGTTGCTGGTGTGGTATCTGTAGTAGTGCTGGTTGTTGCTGCAGTATCAGTTGGGGTGGTTGTAGCCGTGTCGGTTGTTGTAGTTGTCGTTGTTCCTGTCGTGGAGGTTGTATCGGTAGCTTTTCCAGTGGTTGTTTCAGTGCTTGTTCCAGTGGTTGTATCGGTTGCCGTTCCAGTGGCTGTTCCGGTGGATGTGTTGGCGGTATCTGTACTCGTGGCTGTGGTGGTGCTTGTCGTGTCAGTTGTAGGGGTAGTAGTGGCTGTAGAAGCACCCGAGGTGTCGGTGGAATTTGCAGTTGTTGTCTACGTTGCTCCAGTCGTGCTTGATGCAGTCGAACTCCCCGATGCGGTATCGACTGGGCTTGTGGTAGTGCTCTTATCGGTGGAAACCACTGTACTCGTGGTTGTGTTAACAGCTGGGACCGTGGTGGTGGTTGTGGTTGTTGTAGCCCCTGTGGAGGTTCCTTGGTCTGTCTTAGCTGTAACCACAATCACTGAAGATTCAATTGGGCTTGTTCCGGTCTTACCGATATTGGAATCAGTGTAGTGCTTCCTTCTGAATCCATCTTTGTTGTGGATATAAGTATTTTTCTTGTGGTTTTCGTTTAGTGTTCTTCCCTTCCTGGAACGTTCGGTCTTCCTGTAGAAGTTCCTACTATTCTCCTCCTCTCCATAGCCCTCCCCATACTTACTGTAGTAGTCCTTCGAATTAGTTTTCTTGGGGTAACTGATGCGAGACCTCTCAGAAGACCGACGTACCAGCGATTCGCCTTCCACCAACTCAGTATCGAGTTTGGGAAAGTTCCTATCGTAGTAGGGCTTGCCGTCATAATCATCTTCGAGTTTGTAGTTATAGCTGGTCGAACGCTTTGATCTATCGGAAAGGTAACGCCTGAATAAGTCAAGTGGCTTACGGTTGGAGATTCATGTTAGTGGTGTATCGATCCTTTACTCTTGGATTGGAGATTCTATGGGTACTTATAGAACCTTTGTCGTGCTTTCCCGATTGAATGGTTTGTGCATAGCCACAGTCTGCTGTTGCAGTTACTTCTCCGAACAACAGAAGCCCAACGCCGATGAGAATTTGAAGTCGCATTTGAATCAATTATCTTCGATGTGGAGGCTTCGGCTTTAAAGGATTTTCTGAAATGGAAATCCGCTTTGGAAAACTTCTATTTTCTGCGATTGAATTGAATTCTAAAGTGGCACTAAAAAGAGTGCTCCAAGGTCAGCTTTATGCCTGGAGAAGAAACCCAATGCTAGCTCAACATATGTTGACCTGTTATGTGATACTAAAGCGATATGTTCATGGCCATTCCGTAGTGTCCTAATAGGGTTTGTACGGTGAACTATAAGAATAGTGCTGAAGGTTCTGCAATTGGGTTATGTACTGCTAATGAGGGCATTTTGTACATACATCACCTAGTCGGCAATCTACGGTTAAAGACTAACAGATCAAATTAACACACACGTATCAGGGTGCCTTGCCAGTAAGGTGTCTCTCCAAGAAGCTTGGGCTAATCATCGGAAGCATCTTACCCCAGTCAATGATATCGTATCTGTTTGCGTTGGCTCGCAGGATTCCGTTTGCTCGTCTCTTGCCGAAGTCCCAAGTCATGTTGCCTCCCCTGTCCGTCAGCAAGGAGACTCCCTTGTACTTTCCACACAACATTTGAATATTTTCTCGAAGCAATGAGGCTCCTGGCCTGCAAAGAGCCTCCCAGAAGTAGGTGATACCGTCACCAATACGAACACCAAGCATTGCACCAGCTGCTTCATACTCATCTTCAGTCGAGTGGAAAACGTTTGCAGCTTCCGTGAATGCTCCAGTCTTTACATCGGACAGTGCTTGGGTGATACGCTTGGACTTCTCCTCTTCGACAAGCTTGTTGTGGAGGAACTCGACATATTCTCTTCCCTTTTCGAATGGGTTCTTGTACTGGCCACTTGTAATGTACTCTCGGCGATCTGCATTCTTCGCAGTTAGCTTGTTCTGACAGTATAAAGCAACCAGAGTCCATTCATTGTCCAAGTTGAGGTCGGACTTGTCGTTTGCGACAGGAAGTCCGAACAACCGCCTCAAACTCACAACTCGGTTAGCTCGGTGCCGATACTCCTCCAGTTCCTTCATAGCAGCCTGCTGAGCGTTGTTGTAGGCGCCGTGATTGTTGAGGCTATAGACATACTTATCCACTTCCTCCTCTTGCTTTGGGACTTCTGGCTTCTGTCCTTGGATCTTTTCCTATTCCTTATGGTCACTACCAAGAGCAAGCAGGAATTTAGCAGCATAACCGGTAATCTTCTTGTCACCGCCACCAGTCACCTTAGTTACATGATCATTGACTGGCTTAATAATTTCCCTTTCTATGTCACAGTTCAATACTCGAAGCAACCTTTCGTTGACATCTGTGATCGTGGGATCGTATTGGTGAGTGCATCTCCTCATTTCTTCCTCAGATACAGCTTGGAAGAATGCCTCAAGATGCTCCTTTCCTGGAAGCTTGATCATGTCCAACTTGGCCATCAAGTAAAGCTGCAGCAAAAAGACCTGGTTGTTAGCAATCGAGTCGATAGTACGAACCAGTGGGTCTTTCAGGTAGCCTTCAAATAACTTCGTGACTTCTTCATTCAATCGAATCTCATTCTTAGGGTTGCTGGCATCCTTGATGATCTCCATACAGGTATCCTCAACGAGCTTGATCTGGAATTCAGTGAATTCACTTGGAGGCATGTTGTAGAGCTTACACAATACCATAAATGGAACGGTCTTGACCTGAGAAAAAGCATAGCCCAATGGGTCGAGAGTCACTGTCCATCCTAATGCGGGCTTCATCAGTTGCTTTGCAACAGTCCAGTGTTCAGGGCAGATGTACAGAGGCAACACACCGGTGATACTCTCGCGAGCAATTCCCTTTACGATTTCTCCCTGAGCGCTTTTCTGGAAACCACCATGGGCTTCGCTATTGGCCTTCAATGCATACTCAGCGCTGAACATGAAGGAAGACACTGTGATGTAAGTTGGGAAGACATCCTTGATGACAATCTGAGTTGGGTCCATAATAGCTGCTTGGGACCTTCCCACATCGTAGGTGAGGCACAGACAGTCATCTTCCTTCAGTGCTTCGATGAAGTTGGAAGCGGAAAACACACACGATCCGATCTTCTCAGCGAGACCTCCATACTTTTCCTGCAATTCGTTGAAGTTCATCTTGGAGGTCGCATCCTTAACAACGTCATACGCCTTATTGATGACCCCAATGTTATTTTGGGTTCGAGCATCCAGCTTCCTCTGCAAAGCCTTCTTCGTAACCTTCCTGTAGGCCATAGCATTCAACGCGGCGACCTTATCGTTATTGATCTGTCCACTCTGGAAATCCTTGAGCTTCTCATAGAACTCCGTAATTAACTCCTTTGTCTCGAAGAGTTGTGGGAAGAATTCCTTCTTTCCCTTGACCTTCATCTTGTTGGCGTGGTCGCTCATTTCGTCGAGCTGAGCATTATACTCCACAACTTCGCGAACCAGCTGTCCACACAGTTCCTTGTTAATCTATCCCTTTTCGTTTCGGAGTCCAAGCGCTCGATGAAGACATTCTCCGATTTTGTGCTTCACAAAGTAAAGTCGAATGAAGATTGGGTCGGTGTTGGATTCCTCATCCTTCTGAAGATCAGCCAAATTAATTTGTAAAATGTGGTCTGCCTTTCCAGCAGTCAACTTAATCTTCAGCCTTCCGTCATTCTCTTTGCTGTTGACGAATAAAGTAGTCTTGTACTGCTTCACTCGACTTTCCTCGTCACTACAAAGATCGAAGTCCAAAGCAGTCTCCCCCTTGGGGCCCACAAGTACTCCGTTCACGAACGATGCGCAGGCAATAAGCCCAGAGATACTCTCAACACAGTTTTGGATGTCGGTAGACTCCTTGCAGTACTGGAAGGTTCCTGGCTTGGAACCCAAAGTAGTAATGGTGCTCAACAGATCAACATCGTGATTTTCTCTGAATCCAATTGTGTGGAACTCAGACTGAGGAACAGCCTTAAAAAACTCCTTAAGTGCAGCTGTGTGTCCTTTAGCGCTACTATCCTCACCATCAGTGAAGAAGATAACCTTGACATCCTTGCTGTTGTGCTCCTTGACCGATTGCATGATGCTATCGAAGGCAGCCTTGAAGCTAGTGCCTCCATTTCCTTGGATCTTGGCAATAGTAGCCGACTGTTCTTCAGGCGATATTCCCCGGAAGTCAACCTTATGAGCAGAGTTGTCATAAGTAATAAGGGTGACATTGGTGAGGTTACTTGCGCGGAAATACTTCACCATCTCCTCGATTCCGGTCTTGCTGTTGTTGATTGGAGCACCAGACATGGAACCACTCTTATCCAACACGATAAGAATGTGCTGATCATGGTTGATGGTGTTGATCTTCTTTTCAGACGTTGGAGTCAAGTGGAGACGCAGTTGCAAATAGCAGTTGTTCGCATCAATGAGGGTATACTTGCCCTCGGGTACGACAGTATATGGAAATGGTTCGCTAGCCTCCATTAATAAATGATTGTGCTGTCTTCAGCCAAATCCAATTTATAGATGGGAATTCTTTTATGTTGGTTCACCTACCGACCAACTACGATATTAAAAAGAGAAGGGACAACAACTTCTCCTCCCTCTCCAGGGTGAAAGAGGATCGAGGAGCCCTTAGTGGGATGTCATAGAGGATTGGATGATGCAGAGATCATGCTGGTCAGATCTTGGACTTGGTGAAGGAGATGTGCACACGTCTCCCAGCGATATCCCTGTTGTGCAGGGCAGTCGTCGCATTGAGACTCTCCTCCAACTCCGAAAATCTAACCAGCGCCATGAACTTGTCCTTGATGTTGAGCAATAACTGCACTTTTTCGACTTTTCCATGCTACTCGAACAGGCGACGGACCTTAGCTTCAGTGCAAGTCTCCTTCTTGAGGTTGGAGACGTGAAGGACAATCGATGGCGCATTGATAGAAACGGTTTTACTCAAGTTAAACCGATCGTGACTTGGATCGTAGATGATGCTCTCGGTGTATTCACGTGGTCTTTCTTAGATGTCGTCAGTGGAAGCCTCTTCTACAGTCATGACAGTGCCGAATAGCTTCAATCCGCTGAGATGCTGTTTCGCAGCAACTGCAAACTCATAGTTGGTGAACTGCACATAGGTAAGTGTAGACTTGCGAACAATCTTTTCAATGTTGCCAAAGTTGCTGAAGAGATTGTAGACTTCAGTGAGAGTTAGGTGATCTTCATATCGGAGCGAAACGATGCAGGTCGGCACTGCAGGGACCTGCATCCAGTAAGGTTCGGATAGCTGTTCGGTGTAGTACCAAGAGGGGAGAGGATGGGAGTTTTGAGGAGTGGGAATTTCCACCAAACTTTTTGAAGGTTGTTCATAGCGGATGGTATTAATGACCTATTGCAGGTAGTACTGGTCAGCAGTCTTATATTTTTTAAACTCCGATGGCCAAGCCCCAGGCGCCTCGAGCAGTTCATCAAGAGCCCGATGTTCACGTTCCGCTTCTGAAGATTGCTCGGTGCTACTGAAGTCTTTGCCCTTGCTGAAGCGGTTTTTTAGGTCCACTTCCTCCAAAGGGGAGAAGTAGAGGTGTAGCTTGCAACGGCTTTCAAAGACTTTTGTACCGTTCAGCAGCTACATAACCTTGACAGCCTCTTATTTCGTGAGCATCTCGACGAAACACTTGGTGAGGTCTCCGCGTTAGAATATTAGCACCTTACGTACGCACCCACTGGCCGAGAACAGTTCGTACAGTAGCTAGTTGCTAACTGGTATGCTCAGAGTGTCATACAGACATGCCAATAGCACTCGAGAAGGTTGGTCTTCGCTCATACCCACAACCACGAATCGTATAATATTGCTTATTGATATTAAACCGTTCCAGAAGAGCTTATGAAGGCATCGTGGCCCGATACGAAGCCACACTGGAAACTCCAAGCAAAATGCAGCGACAAGCTAGCAGAGACCCATGAACAATTGAAGCCGTGCTCCATCCGCAGCTGTTGAAGACCACCACCCATACGAATTATAACCAGCCACGGTTGCATTGTAGTGCCGCAAATGAACGGAATATTCAACCGACTAAATGAAAAGAAGGTAGTGGGTGAGATATGTCGCTGCTGTGAAAAGCCTACGGAAAATAACATTGGCCTTGGCGAAATCTACTGAGATGGTTGCACCTGGGAATGTTCAATGACATTCACGCAATTGCAACAAATATTAGATTATCTTTGTGCCTGTTGAGACTGTATTTGTTGCTCGAGGAGCTCGTGAGCTGCCCTGGCATGCAGCAGAAGTGTCTGCCTTATCTCAATCCACCGAAACATTCCATTTCTAGAATTAAAGCCGAGGAAGAATTAGTGTCCAATAATCGAAATGAAGTTGTGCGTTGGAGCTGCTCTCCTTGGCATCAGTCTCTGCGGAAATACTGCTTCTACTGTCTAACCACCTCTGCACAGAAATAGCACTCCTCCATTACCGAAGGGAAACACAAACAGCGTTGATGGAGATAACAACTATATCGAAGGAGAGAAGAATGTGCTGCGAGGCGATAATAACGATCTTTGGGGTGATGAGAATATCCTGAGAGGAGGCGGAAACAGTATCTATGGGTTTACCAACAAAGTGGGTGGGTTTAAAAACAAACTCAAAGGAGATGTGAACTTCATTATCGGAAAAAAGAATATCGTGATTGGTTCCACTAATGATGTGTTCGGTGATGAGAACTGGATGGTGGGAAAGGAGAACAAGGTTAAGGGAAGTTCGAATGTCGGTATTGGAAGCTCGAATACGTTGATTGGAAATCGAAACGCAGTCAAAGGCAACGAAAATCGTGTCGAGAGGGACTAAAATCAAGTGGAAGGCAACCAAAACATCGTCATAGGAAAGCTTAATCAGCTGACTGGTGAGGCGAACAAACTGAAAGGCAGTATCAACGATGTCGTCGGTTCACAGAATAGAGTTGCAGGCAGAGGCAACATTCTAACGGGTGATGATAACTGGGTAAAGGGAGTGAAGAACATCGCGTTGGGTAGTGTCAACGATGTGTTTGGAGACTTGAACGAGATCCAGGGAAGCGGCAACCGAGTTCAAGGCCAGGCCAACCGGTTTACTGATTCATTTGAAAACGAAGTCTATGGGGACGCCAACGATCTGTTTGGTGACTTAAACAAGGTGGAGGGAAGTGTGAACGTGATTAGCGGCAGCAGCAACCTAGTCCGAGGAAGAAACAACCGTATAAAAGGAAGAGGAACAGCTCCCCAGCTATCATCCGAGGCATCACCGTGATTTAATTTCCATCCCAATAAAGTCACTGACATGCTTAAACTTGATGAGTGGCACTCCTTCCGATCCACATTGCTAATCGTATTTTCTTATGGCAACTCAAGAATTCAACTACGAGTATCTCAGGCCACCAAGCAAGGCACAGTTCATCAGCCACCCAGGTACGATTGTTGGTTAACCCAGCCGAATACATCATGACCGTCGAAGAAGGGGAGCACAAAAGAAAGATCTTCCATCTCGTCGACTGGATGGAGTATGACGCCTACGAAAAGCAAGCATTGGAAGCCTTCAAGAAGCACCTGACTGCTGAGGGGCACGACATCATCTACGAGGATGCTCTATACGTACGCTTCCTGTATTCTGGTGCCTTCGACCTGAAAGAATGTACCAGAAGACTGCAGGTCTATGATGAATGGCAAAGAAACCCCAACATCCAAAACTTATCACCAAGAGCTCGAACCCTCCTTGAAAACGGCAGTCTGTATACGTATGGGAGAGATCCCAAGTATCGTCCGATAATCTTCCTGAACGTGGCACAAGGAGATTTCAATGCAGTACGTGCTCTATTAATAAAGTTTAGCATCGAAGACTACTACTGTGCCTTTAATCACCTCCTGAAACCAGTGATGGAGTACATGTTTATTCCAGGCCGAATAGAGAATTGGATCATGGTGATAGATACCGGTGGGAAGATGTTCTTGCCCTTAACTTCCCTTGAGGTTATCGTCAAGAAGCTTGGAGTTGTTTACAGTTCCTGCCTCTAAAAGCTCTACGTAATCAACGCCAATTTTATGATCAAGTTTGCCTATGGGGCAGCCAAGCAATTTATCCATCCGCAAACCCAGAAGAAGATAGATGTATTGTCGGAGAGTTAAATGGGCAAGATGCTGGAATCAATTGCTGCCGACTAGCTCGAGATAAAGTACGGAGGGGTTCTCCCTAATCTCACCCGATATTGGCCTATCCAAACAACGAAGAACTACGCTGGAGAGGACCAGTTACAGCGCCGCAGAATGCTAGCAGAGTTTTCTTCGACAGCCCCCGATCAAGAGTAGTCAGTGTACTACTCGGTGGTGAACGATGAGGCCTACTTCGGAGGCGCGAGACATGTAAACCATCCAAACCACCAAACACACGTCCCACAAATAAACACCCAGCAACAATGCTGCTGCCAATCCGATTCTTGTGTACTCTTCTGAATGTCATAATTCATACTTATCAATGAGGGCATACCTGGTCTTAGCTGCTCTTCTCGTACTGTTGCAGTTTGGTTCTGCTGCTCTGGCAGTAGACATCGCTGGCAAGTTTAGCAACTTTACTTGCCTCAAAGATAGTGGGAGGGACCTGGCAATCATCCGTGCGTATCATAGTTACGGTGCCATCGATACGGATGCGCCAAACAACATTCGCCAATCGAACCTTGCTGGTCTGCTCACTGATGTATACCTATTCCCGTGTCGTGGGAAAAACGCGACTACCCAGGTTAACTAGCTCATCGACTACTTGGATAGTGTGGCTGCAAACGCAACATCTCCCTATGAGTACATCTATGGCACCATTTGGCTGGACATTGAGACCAATCCTAGTACCGGGTGCTCCTACTCGATACGCAGCTTCGCTGAAAACTGTGACTTTATTCAGGAATTAGTGAGTGCAATTCAAAAGCGAGGTAGGGCTGTTGGGATCTACGCCACTGCATACATGTGGAACCAAATCCTCGGCGACAAGAATGCTTGCCCTAACTTTACCAAGTTGCCTCTCTGGTACGCCCACTACGATAGCAATGCTAACTTCGATGATTGGCAGACCAGCAAATTCGCAAATTGGACTCAGCCCACCATTAAGCAGTACAACGGGGACTCCGTTATCTGTGGATTTCAGATGGACGTTGACTATTTCTGATCGGAGCAAACGAACAAAAATTAGAATAATATTGATAATGGAGAAGGATCAACACCCCCAAGGAATCACGAAGGAGGAGCTTGCTGAGTATCGTGGTTTGGCGAAAGAATGCGGAATATTTGTTCCCGGTAAGGTTCGAGTTCGCCCACGTAACCCCGTCACAAAGAAGTCACGAGAGCAGCGTCGTAACGAGTTTTTCTCTCACTTCGACTGCAATTTTGATATCTCAAGCCAGCAGCAGCATCAGTCCAAGGACATCTGATGATGTTTATCGTATATATATTCTCCCATTGCACAAATGAAGCAGAAATTCTAGCGAGGAGAGCTGCCCAAGGCTATCAAGCCTACTGAGGAACGTACCCACTTTGGAGAGCATAGTCATCCGAGAGCGAGTGCAGAAGATTAAGGAGCGCATAGCCGAGGGTGAACTTAACCTCGGAGATTCCGCCGATAATGACTCATCGTTGAATGCAGTCAACCTTCAGCTCAGCATGGAAGAGCGGTCTCAGATTGACTACAGCCGCAAAATATTCCATCGGATTTCAACTAAAGAGGAGCTTGAGCATGCTGCTTAGAACAAGGGATAGAGCTGCATGATCTGTTTTGGAGACTTCACAAGAAGGAATAAACAGGTGCAGTGCGTGTTCTGCTCTAGGTGCTGCTGCTCATAGTGCTGTCATAGACTTAGGGTCAATCCATAGGCTCAGAGCAAATCGCAATCAAAGGCACTTATTTGTGATGATTGCGAGCGTCAGTACCTGACCATCCTGTTGAGCCATGACTTCTATCAGGAGGAGACTCTGCTCAAAGCTGTCAATTCAGAGATAGAAAAGGACATTGATGAGCTAAAGTAACAGGCAGAGCAGGAACAACTCCGAATCAAGAGATCAAAAGAAATCAAAGAAAGTCCTGAGGTTCTGAAGCGGATGATGAGGCTAGCAAACCTGAAGAAGGAGGTTGCTGAGTCCAAGAAGGATTTAGACCGGCTCGACAAGTAATATGCTACATCGCAAAATGAACTGAGCAATCTCATGAAGGAACGAGATGATAGAAAATAGCGGTTTTCAGAGATGATGCAATAGAAGTAGCGTAGAAGAGCAGATTAACTCTTTAAGTTGGAAGAACTTAGGAGAGTATAGTAGGAAAGAATAAAGCAGTTGGAGATCGATGAAAAGGAACGAGTGTAGAGATAGCAACGCTAACAGGAGATACAAGCTGAACTCTAAAAAAGGAGGGTAGAACAGTCACAGCAAGCAGAGAGAACCCGAATGGAGGAGCAGATGCGGTAGATGGCATTGTAGTTGCAAAGGGAAAAAGAGAATAAATTAAAGTTGCAAAAATAGCTTGAATAGAAAGAGCGTTTGGATCAGGAAAGGCTTGATCGTATGCTGAAGTAAAGACTGGAGCAACAAAGAATCCAGCAACTTAAATTGGAATAGGAAGCAAGACTCCGTCAATAGGAACAGATAAGACTGGAAAACGAAAGAAAGCAGCGTGAGGTGGAGTAGCAGCTGAGGAGATAGGCTGAGAAGAAGAACGAATGGGAAAGACAGGAGCAGAACCGTCTGAGGCTAATCGAGTAGGCTCGATTGGAAGAGGAAGCAGAAGAGCTAAAAAGGAGGGCATCAGTAGTGGCTTCAGAGGAATAGCGGGATCGTGAGAGATTGATGGAGATGTTTACAAACCCTGAGGACCAATCTCGAAGGAACAGTCGATATAGTGTGGTGGCAGAGCCTGAGAAACACATTTCTGAAATTCTCACAAGTGGCGAAGCTTCGATACTTTCATTCAGAGTAAAACCGAACAAACAACCAGTGTTTTAGGCGTCGGAACCACAACCAGATAAAAGACAGCCGAACGGATCGCCACCAAGCCTGAAGTCTCGGTCGACAGAGTAATCACCAGCCATCATCAAGCAAGAACGAGCGCCTGCAGAGGTTCGCCCGTTGACGAAAGAAGAAATTCTGCGAAGCAACAGTGAGATTCCCCATTAAGAAGACATGGAAACTTCCCATCTGGATTAGGACTCCAAATGCAAATGTGTATTGTTTTGACAATGTTCACCCTAAGAGTGCAGGCAAAATCATGCAAGATGCGGGTTGGTTCGATGTACAATTTCGTTCTCGACCAACTCAACCCCTCTTGTCAAAAGTTCGTTCAGGCGAGGCAGCTCGTGCTTCACGAAATCGATCAGTTTCCGGTGGGAGTGTTTCTATCGTTCGAGGTTTATAGCGTATGAGCGTCTCTCAGATTCCTTTCGGTCAAGCTCTGCCATCAGTTTGTCCATCTCTCCTCGATATTTCTTTTCGGTTTGTTTGATCTTTGAGGTCCAGTGCTCCACCTCTTTCTCAAGATTTTCACGAAGCCGTTGCCGTTCGTCACGTTTGAATCTTTACAGCTCCTCCTCGAGATGTATATTTGCTTCGATTCGAGTGTGCCCTCCTGACCCTAGTTGTGACCTTAGTGCTTTAATTTCTGCATTGAGTCGATGATTGTCTTCGCGGGATCGGTCCAACTACCTCTCTAACTCTTCTATTTGACGTTCTTGAGAGTGAATTCGCTGAGCAGCATTTCTTTATGGAAATGTCTTTTGATTAGAATCTTCGACTGAAGGATAAGTTCTGATTGCTTCATCTAATCTTCTGCGTGATACTGTGTTGCTCTATAGCTGTCTCCCGAAGTTCGGTTGGATTCTGCTAGGTCCTCGACTTCGACCCTACCTATTGCTTCTGTGCGAAGAGCTCGAAGACGTCTCGGAAGCCATTTCCAAAAGCCTTTGAGCCCGCTACTAAAGATCCCTAAGATAGTCGCCGTGATCGCTTTGCACAGCGAACGACATCTAAGCAACGGTAACGATTATACGAACTAAAGAAATTATTCAGGCGGTCAGAGGCTCACCTCCCCTAGCCCGTTCGTACGAGCAATATTGTTAAGCGAGCTCATCTTTCTCTCGTTGTTCTCTTTCTTGTATTCAGAAAGGGCCTGTTTCAAAAACTTCTGAAATTCTACCTGATGGCCGAGCTCCTTGTGGATCAAACACACCTTCTAAAGTATAAACCCTTGCTCTCTTGAAGTGTTGCTCAGCCTCTCATAGTACTCCAAAGCATCGCTCCACCTTTTGAGCTTCTCGCAGCAGCTGGCCAACACCTTGAGAACCAGCTCGAGATCACCCTCACCTCTCTCTGCCCAGTTGAGTGCCACCAATAGATTTTCGATGGCCTGCTAGCACCGCCCCTCCTCCATCTGACACATCGCCAGCTTGGTATAGCTAAAACAGAGCAGGTCGACACTTGCCGGCGACTTCCATTTTCTTTAATCGATGGAATCCAGGAAGTACTTTTAAGCCGTAGCAAACATCTTCACGGATGAATAGATGATTCCGATGTTATTCAGCAGGTTGGAGCAGTCGATCTCTTGATGCTGCGAGTAGATCTTCAAAGCCTCACCATAAGCTTTTAGGCTCATCTCATACTTCTTTAGCTTCGCATAGCAAGAACCGAGATTGTTGCAGCGCTGTCCTCGCTGACTTTCGGGTTCCTCCGCAAACTTGTGTTAGTAGGTTTCCACTGCCAATTGGTACTCACGGTTGCGGAAGTAGCTATTTCCCAAGTTGAAGTTCAGCAGTGCTTTTTATTACTCACTCAAAGCTTCTTGGCTGATGTTGCGAAATATATCGATGGCAACATCAAATTGCTTCTACTCGTAGAACATCTGGCCACGCTGAAGCTGACCATGAAAGAAGGTTTTAGGCCGGGACTGATGGTCTTCGTTGAGGCGGGCATCAGTTTACAAATGGCGAGCGATTTCGGAGCCCATTCGATTTGACATCTTCATCAGGTTACGGAAGGAACCGGCTGTTGCTGATTGTCTCATCATGCTGCTCAGCAATGGCTTCCGAATCATGCTTGGACAACGTTCCTCCGATTATTGGAGGGTGAGAGTGTAGTTCAGCAAGTTAGTGGTGTCCCGCATGGGATCAGTTTTTTTGACAACACTAAGTTCGATATGGCTATTGTCTCCGTGTGCCAGTATGCATTTGATTTCACCCAGCTGCTCCTCAACGTCGAGCCCCGTCAAATCGATGAGTCTGTTTTCTTCCATAATTTGTAATTCCATGAGGCTTGCAAATAAGCCAGGCCAAACACCAGCAAATATGGAAACCAGGAGTTGCACAGATTGACGACAATTCTATAATTTGCCGGGTCCGTTTGAAGTCGTTAATTAAGAAATATTAAGTGCAAGCAATGCTGCCCTGCTCGCAAGCCTCTCAGCGAGCTCCCATTAGGAAGCGACCACCCCTACCCAAGCAGTTTAACGTGTAGGCAATCCTATCGGGTCAGAAGATGCAGCTGCTGGATCTCCGGGTATTAGCAGCCTACAGCAACCAATCTCTGCAGCATCCATCCAAACGCAGCTCGGAGGATGTCGGATGCACTGAAATCTTCGTGAAGAAGTCAGCACAATCTAAAAGTTGCCTTCGAAAGCAACCCATCCTCAGATCGACAATCGACAGTGCTCGCGAGAGTATGAGAAGTCGACTGAGCAGTCTCTTAACTGTCCAGGACAAGTTCGAATAGCTCCGTGCTAGCCTCGAAGACAAATAGAACACGGTTGTCGTAGAGGAGAAGTGCGAATCCTCCAGAGTAAGCACTAGCAATTCCCAGCGGAGCTTGGGTAGGCCAAGAGGAAAGCTGTTTCCAATGAAGGACTTTTCGATGAATTTCGTTAAGGTCGAAGCTGAACTGCGCAGTAAGCTTACCTCAAAGAGCTGGATCGTTTACGACCAGCAACGCAACACAGTTCTGTTCGAACGTGGCTCCAGTGTCAAGCGATAGATGGCATCTCTCACCAAGATCATGACATGTTTGGTGGTGCTCGATCTATGTGAAGATCTCGACTTAGACTGCACAACCTTTCGGGTCATCGTAAGTGCTAGAGCTGCTTCAGTGAATGGCACCAATGCAGAACTAACAGCAGGAACGGAAATTACAATCCGAGATCTTCTCTATGGGTTGATGCTTCCCAGCGGTAACGATGCTGCACTCACCCTTGCAGAATACTTCGGAACCATGCTCGCACTTGTCAAAGAAAGCCCATCCTGTCAGCTACCAGAAGATGCTTACGATCCATAAAAACTTTGTTCTATGAGGGAGCAAACCAAGCGTTGTGTCCATCTGTTCGTTACGGAGATGAATCGGAAGGCTCAGAAGCTTGGAATGCTTCGTACCCACTACTCTAATCCTCATGGCCTCAGCGATAAGAATAATCACTCGACATGCTGGGATATCACCCGGCTATGCGACCACGCAACACACCATCGCCACTTCATGCAGATAGTTACCACCAAGGAATTCAGCTGCGTGTGCAGTCGAACACTCAAGACATACAAATGGACAAACACGCACAAGCTTCTCGAGGAGGGCTGGTCAGGTATTAAGACAGGCGTGACACCCGCAGCTGGACCATGCCTATCATCCTTCTACAAAGACAGCAAGGGAAAGTTACCCGTTTCTCTAATAATTATTCTGCTCAACTGCTCCTCCATGGATGCGCGCTATACTGAAACCAAACTGCTTCTGGAGCATTCTTTGAGATCCTTCGAATGATCTCAACTACTTTGGAACTGATCAAGCTCGTTGTAAATTATCATGTTTGCTGTTTAATTCTTCAGAAAGTATGCTCGATCGACTGAAAGAACTCCGAGCGGTACTCCAGGTGTTATTCAGAGGAACAGTGGTTGCCAGATCGTCAAGATAGACACACGCGAAAACCTTAGTGATATGGGATATGGCGAATCAGAACGTTACGAGGATCGTCCCGAAGGCATATCCGAATAGTTCTTTCAGAGAATTCGCGCAGCCAAAGGAATGATAGCACAGATCAAAGACAACAACGAACGGACGAAAGAGTTGAGAGGATTATACGCAAAGGCTATCAAACCCTCACAGGAGAAGTATCGATGGCAATAACGTAGGGAGTATAGCACCAACCTGGAGCAGATAGTTCAGCAGAACAAGATCCACCACGACAACTTGAAAGCATTACTAACCAGCATGCGAAGTGACATTGAGGAGGCATAATTAGACGAAGAGCTCAAGGACTAGCCTGAGACGAGGATGAAGCGGAACTTTTACTTGTCTTTAACAAACGACTTAGCGAAGACCTTGGAGTAAGAACGGATTGCTGAGGACAGCTTCAAAAAGTGCATGAAATAGAAGATAGCGAGACAGGTGTTGCTGGTTGACTAGAACCTAACAGCCAACGAAGTCGACCATTACGTCAACAATCCTCAAGAGGCCGAGCAAATGCTTCAACAGAGGGTGTTTGGGATGGCGAGTCAGAACCTCCGGAACGCCGTAACGGATATCCAGGACAAGTTTCGAGATATACAGCGTTTAGAAAGGGTACACCAGCACTAATATAGTCTGTCGCCGAGTGCCTCCAACTGTTCAAGGAATTGGCTATTCTCGTCCAATAGCAAGGCGCGCTCATCGACAATATCGAACTGAACGTGAACCAAACAAAAGACTATGTGGAGAAGGCAGTTGTACACCTGAAGAAGGCTAAAGAACATCATAAATGTACCCGAAAATGTCTGTGCATCGTCATCCTCATTGTGGTAATCACCCTCGTCATCATACTCGTGCCGGTCATAATCTACCTTAAGAAGTGATATGCCTTGCTGCTATAACTTTGCGTATGCTGCCATGTAATATATTGTATGAGCTCGCCCGGAGAGTATGGACTTGCCCTTCCGGATGGCTTGAGCACACCGACCTCCTCGAAATGTGTTACACTACGCAGCCGGCAAAACTCCTTCAAGCGAAAGTACACCCTAGGCACTGAAAGAAAGCGCTCTGGCGAGATTATCGAACCAGCCAAACCAATACTTACCTCTTACTGCAATGAACAATCAAAGAAGCTGGATAAAGTTCGTTCTCAAGCGTTGCTAACAAATGCTCACCCACGTAAACAGTTCCCCCAAAACGACCATCAAACAGGCAGGGCAACCTAAGACAAAATCAACCGTGAAGGAATTGTTATGAGGCCGGTTTCAGGAGTATCGTCATGCGACGATTCATAAATTCGGGAGTTTAAGCAAAAGGTGAAACAGAACAGGGAACTGCTAAAGCAACAGCGTCAAACAGACAACCAAACTTCGATGAACCCCGACTACTTCAGCAAATCTGAAAGCCAGAAGCTCAAGGTGCTTGTGAATAGGCAGGTTGCCAAAGTTAAACGGCAGCTCTCACTTGGATCCGGCTATGGCAGCTGCCGGAAGCTTACTCCATGGGTCATAGCAAGCGGAAACGAGCAAGCGAAGAAATAGTTTCGTAGTCAAATGTACGGTAGGTTGAGTGAGTATGTGCAGAAGAAGAGTATCCATTCCAAACGGAATCATGAAGATAGGGATCAAAGTGATATCAGAACCAGCCCGTTAAAGGTGACCTCTCAAAAAGAAATCCTTAGTGACAGAGAAGTGAAAAAATCGGCAGAACTTCCAGCAACTGCTAACAAGTAACGAGAGCATCTCCTCATCTATCCGTTCCCATAGAGTGGAACATTTGAGAAACCGAGACCAACACAGCCTCAATCTACTACTGCCTCGCAAGTGTTGCGACTAACCCCCGATGTGAACTACCTTGACTTCAAGACCGAGTTCGAAAGGTTTAATAGCGGTATGCTTCGTACTCAGCGATATATGGAAGAGCTGCTTCAGAATAGCCTTGTTCTCGTTGAATTGTAGACTGAGGTACCCTTAGTGGCAACATAGATTCGATACCGCTCTCTATCTCCTCAGCAACGCTACGGAGAACTACTACCCACAAAACTGAATCCTCCCAAACCGAGCAAACCTTGACTATTCGATACTAATTTTAATGTACACAACCAGTGCTTATCCCAACCGATAGTGCTTCATGGCACTTGCACTGAGCCTGTTCGACCAGCCAGAGCTTGGGCTCAAGGAGCTCTAGAGGTGCTTGCGACGATGCCGCAACCCTCCAATTTCAGCTGTCTATACATACGAACTGTTGATTCCCAAACCCATAGCAAGCTATGCGTTGGATGTCGTGCGGTTTGTTTCCCAGCTGGCAGATCTATCAAAGGGCGCGTCTATTAGCGAGTCAGTGGGCATCCTGAAGGAAGGGAGTTTGCTATCGGAAATTCGACATTCCCTCACGCACAAGCAGATGGTCGGAGATACGATGATCAGCCTTGCCCGAAAGCTAATCTTAGAGGAACTCAAGGACAAATATTGGCGGAAGATCTACAACCAAATGATCGATGAAGGAGTATTTTCGAGACAATAGTTAGAAAAGGAACATGAAAGGATATTCAAAACGATGCTGAACCTTGCTTAGTTGTCGGAGCTGTTACCGACCGAGGAGAGCCTCATTGCCATGAAAAATTACCAGTTCAAGCATTCAGTGAGCCAATATCTATAGACCCTGAAAGACTGCAAACAGCTGCGCGAGTTTGCTGAGAAGTTAAGCGAATTCAAGAAAGGGATGATATTGTCGAAGCTTCTCACCAGCTATGCCAACGGAAGCAACTGCTAACTCTTCGAGACGATCCTGTCACTTTTGACACCGACACCGATTGTGAAGGAGCAGACCTTGCTGGAACCATACCTGCTAAGAAAGTTGAAGAAGCTGCGGTTCTTTGAGTTTATTGGCAACAATAGCAAGCTGCTTGAAGCACTTCCTGCAAGCATTCGAACCCAAGTTTAAGTACCCTTTTTCAAAGCTCGAGATGCAAGCCTGACAGTATTTTCACCTTCGACCTGAGAACCGTTGCAGCCAACTGATTAGTGTGATTTATTTCATTAAATGGGCTGTTCAGCATCCTCGGAGGGAAATATTGTAACCATGCCTCAAAACTCAACAGGAGTTGCTCATCAGTCGGCTCCTGCGAAGCCAGTTGAAGCAGCTGCCTCCAATAATGCTCACAAACTAGGAGATTCACCTGGTGGAAACCGAAACGTCTCGATTGGCATTGACAAAAGCAAATCCGCGAAGAAGCCTGCAGTCTCAAACAGTCCTGATGGCAACAAAATAACAAAGGCACCTACTAACTCCAGCCCATCGATCCACAAGGTATCTGATATCAAGAAGGGACCGACCAATGAGTCATCAATAAGGAAAGAGCAGCAAAATAGCAAAGACGTAAAACCCACTGTCAGCGCAAGCAAGGTGAGTCTGCACGTCAGCGATCAAGTAAGCGAAGCTTCAAAAAGCATGAAGATGACAACTTCAGTAACACCCTTCCAAACAAATAACCCAGAGACTTTCTCCTCGAACAAGCCAATCGACGAGACAGAGGAAGACCAAGCAAAGAAAAGACGCTCAATCAAGAAGAAAGGCTCTGTTGACCCAAAGCTCAATGAATTGGTCAAGATCTACGGCTATACTTGAGGTCCGTGACGCTTCATGATATAATATATATGTACGGCTTTCGGCATCTCTGCGTTGGCGACAAAGAAGCAGTCTACATCTGCATCCATCCAGAATGCTAATACAAAGTGCCCGTCCTATGCGCAAATTACAATGATTGTTGCTGCAAGTGTCATGTCCATCGCAACAGGGAGTCTTTCATCAGCATCAAAGACTTTTCTGATAGGCTATCGAAGCAACTGCCAAGGGATCTGCTTCAATTGAAGCAATCTCTTAAAACCCAGCTGCAGTCCTGCTGGGACGAGGTTAACAACATGTTCAAGGATCAAGAGAGCAGAATTGACGCCATGGTGATTGGACTCATGAAACGCTTCGGCAAGGGGTCAGTAACAGTCATCAGAAGCTACAAATAGATCGAGGAGAGCTGTGGTAGGTCACTGAACAAGCTGCTGGATAAGCAGCCATAGAACTTTCCCTTGCCCGAAAAACTGACCGCCATGCTTGGAAGCGGCCTGAATGAGATCAAGCTAGTTGTGGCGAAACTGTAGGAAACTTTGTCAAAGTTAATACCCTTGCAAGACTTCGTGGACAAGAAGAGTATAATCCGCAACCGGATAGATCGGATAAGAAATGAGTTATGTTATGAAAAAGAGGCAGCCCCTCTGGACGAGATCCTCACTCAGGAGTTTTCAACCCTTCGCGTGTTGATAGTCGACAGTTCTATCAAGGATTTCTCCATGGTCAATAGCTTCCGCAGCTATGTGTCAAATTCATTGGAAATACTCAGTGTGAGTACTCTATACAGTTATGCAGAGGAAAATGGGTTGAGCAACCAGGACATATTTAGCATCTGCAAGGCTCAAATTCCTAACCTTGTGGAGTTCAAGGCTTGCTACAATCATATTACGGATGAAGGGGCGGAGTATATCTCGCAAGCCAACTGGCCCAAGCTTGGCTATTTTAACCTGCACAGCAACCAAATTACCACCCGAGGTGCAGATAAGCTGCTCAAGAGGTACTCGCCCAACCTCTTCCGCTTCGATCTGGACTATAATAACATTACAGACGATCTCTACGGGCTGGTGTCGTCGCTGGCGTGGCCAAAGCTGACAGAGGTCCATCTAGGTAAGCTTTCTTATCTTATGTTAGACGGCAACCAACTCGCAGATAAGAACCGGAAGAGCTTGGAGCAATGGTTCCGGCAGAAATGGAATGTCCAAAAGCTCTTTATACTGAGCACCTACTGATGCAGTTTGATTGGATCAGATATCATTATTGGCAGCCTTGCACAACGCGCATATACGACGACTCGAGGTACGAAGCCACTTCAGGTTGTATGCTCAGCTCGATTGGCTGCATCGCGTTTTTAAAGGTATGGACATGCAGGGTAGGTTCTAAAGACTGGTTTGAGACGAGTCCCAACGTGCCATTCTCATAGTCGGGACTCTTTTCTATAAGGTTATCCTCCAAATTGCGTCGTGAAATGGACAAAGGGACTTGCTGTTTGACGCTTTCCGTGTATTGGGAAGGTTCATCCTCATCCAGCAGCTGGATGTCCTCAACACATGCTGTTAGATTAGCCTGAACTACCTCCTGGATTATCAAACTTTCACGAGGCTCTGCGCTTAAGACTGAATCTTTCCCCGTTAATTTCGGATCGATTGCGTCGATTGTGGAGGGTGCAACCGCAGTGGATATCAGTAGGACCCCCTATAAGGGTTGTGGAACTCCTTTTTCCTTTTCGATTCCAATGGTCTTTGAAACCTTCTGTTCCTTTGGTTGAACCGTTGATTGGGGTTTCTTGTTGTTCTCTTTCTGAGAAGTGCCGATAACGCTTGGGTGGCTGCCAACAAATTTCTTCGGTTGACCAGTGGAAGCGAGTGGGCCTGTCGTACCGACAGCTGCTTCAAGCTTTGTAGGTGGTTTCAAGTTAGTGATGGACTTAGCATTGCTTAGTTTCGCTGCCAGAGTCTTTTTCTGAGTTTATGGAATTGTCGTGGAAGGTTGGCCATTTCCTGATAATTTTTGAGGCCGAAAGGCATTCGTCCCATTGCCTGTATTCCTGAACTGTGAACTCACACCGTCAGGACTCCTCGCAGTATGAACAGTTTGATTTTTGCCATCATTGTTGTTGCTGAAGTGACTGCGTGAGCTTCTATAGAATCGGCTGCTAGATGCGCCTCTCAACCAATCCAGCTCTTTCTTCAACCCGCAAGTTTCCTGCTCGAGGGCTGCAATGCGGGCAAGCAATGGCTGAATCGCCTCCAGCACGATCTGCTGTACATTTTCCATTTCGAATTCGGATATGAATATATTGTGGATGGATTCAATAGTGATGTAAAGGCAGCCAAATTACTGAAGTCGCGTGTTGGTCCGCGGGTGTAATAGATTAATCAGGATGAGAACAGTTGGTTTATTGGCTTGGCTGTTTGTTGTGCTGGTGATTGTCGGCTGTCAGGAAGACCCAGCACCAGTAGTACAGGACGAAGGTAAGCTGTCGAGCTTATATGTAGCATAGCTCAAAGCCCAGGAGGTCATCCGTGCTGAAGAACAAAAACGAGATTCGGTGGGAATCAACTACGAGCACATCCAATCCTACACTTTTGAGATCAAGTCAAAGGCCTCAGAGGACTTCATATTGCAAGTGGACGAGGACCACGAGATACGTGGCATCCTTGCAGTCTATTGGATACAAGATAGTGTGTACGTGGAGGCGAGTCACGAACCTGGTGAGGAACTCAGGGTTCTCATCTACGAAAACCGCAGGCAACTACTCGCCAACGAGTTCTTCTTCCGATCTTCAGGGTTCAGCTTCCAGGCAAAGAAGGGGAACGAATACCTGTTGCGGTTTGTCCATGAGGGACGTGACAAGCTGGTGCTCATGAATCTGGAGCACTACGTGCCGGCAGGCAAGACCACCAATGCTCTAAGCACAGAACACGTGGTCGGCCACGACGCCAAGATCCAAAGCATAAAGCAGAAACTGACAGTACCAAAGTTGCTTATTCTCAGACCTACCTCGGCATCATTGAACACCACGCACTGTTCAACCGCAACATCGCCAACAACGTGCTGAACCAGACACGCAGGTACATGTACTACCAGCTGTTCGAAATCGTATTTGTTATGGTCGCGACCGCCAGCCAGATCTTTACCATCCGGCGGATGCTAACAAAGACCAGTGTTGTATGATCATGCTCACAATAGAAATGCTAAGTGGTCACTTGAATTTGCTTCGGCTGTTGTAGGTACGTGCCGCAGAGTCTTTCTTCGCTCCGCTGTTGCCTGCTGGAATGTCGGGAGACTACACTGCTCGTTTGCTTTATGTGCGGTAGACGGAGGATCCTCCGCCATAGTAGGCGTTCCCACAACTGTTCTGATCGACTGCATCCGATTCCATATTCTCGTCGAGACGGACAAAGTCTCTGAAGGGCTTGGAGTTGCGTACTTGGTCGATCCTTGCGAGATCTCTCATGAACTGTTGGAGTGCCTTCCGTCTTTCCTAAACAGCAATAGTCCGTTTAGAATTGATGATTTGGTTGATGTCAGTATGCACATTAATTATGGCCGCAGCCGACTATGGGAATCTTATTCCCGGGAACATTTGAAGAAGGCTCTGCATCAACAACAATCTCTACCTGCTGCAGTTCACAAAAGTTCTTGTATTTACGAGTTACTGTCCACTTACGTCCTCCCAAGGCAAGCTGAATATAGTACTCTGTGAAGGGTTTGTTCTCCTCAACTTCTTTGATGAGTGTTTGGCTGATGGCTATGTGAAGCCCACTGGAGTCCACTGGATTCTCCTTGGTGTTGAGTCGCTCGATGTGCTTATTGAGGCTGCTTTCGGCACAAGCAGCTAAGTGTTGTGGGAATGTTGTATTGGCGATCCACTTTGAGCAGTGGAGGCACTGAAGAGCAACACAATTCTTCACCTAAATAAGCCTTTGCTGTACAATGTTCTTGAATTTTTTGAGTTTCTCAGATTTCTCTTCCAAGAGACGGCACCGTGACTCTAACTTCTCCATAGCTGAAGAGAGATTTTTGTTGGTTTGAACCAGCTCGTTGCTGCTCTCCTCTTGCGGGGTATTTACACTTTCTACGTCACTTAATGATGGTACGCTGGAGTGCCACGAGAAGCGCATCATGCAGCCGCTTGTTCTCATTTAGCGTGTTCTTCAGGAACGTTACTTGGTTCTCGAGGTACGACTTCTCTAGAATCCAGTCGTTATGCTCATTCATCAGCTCAGCTTTTCGGTTGTTCTAAGAAGTCAGCGTATCTATCTTCTTCTGGTAAGTCTCACGTATGTGTTGGTGTTACTAAGCCTTCTCCTCCTGCTACCGTAGAGCTGAGCGTAACTGTTCCACTTCCTCTTCCATGGAGGAAGAGTGACCCTTCAACCGACGGTTTTCTGCCTCAAGCATGCTTACTTTTTCCTTGTAATTTTGGATATCTTTCTCATGGTAACTTTTTTACAGTTCATGTAGCACTCGATCCTTTTCCAAGTTGGAACGGAGCATTCGCACTTCTGACTTGGCCTCCTCGATTTCAAGGGTGTTGATCTGGGCAGCCTCACTGTTAAGCCGTTAAATCTGAAGGGACTTTTCTTGGTTTGATAGTTCGAGTTTATGGCAGCGGTCTTGAAGTTTATCCCGTTACTCTTTAAGCTCACGATTTCGTTGTTGGGAGGCAACTTCTGTTGAGGATTGTCGAGCCTGCTGTCTTTCCAAATCTTCCACTTTCTGTCGTAGTCTTTCACGTTAGTCCTACAACTCGCTCTTCTTCTCACGAAAATGGGCATCTGTCAGTTGAATGCGTTCTTCCAGCAACTGCTTCTATTTTTGGAGGGAGTTGTTTATCCGTGCAGTTATGGTCTCGCCAGCCAGCTTATGCACATTTTAGGCCACTTCGTTAAAGTATGTCCACTTTTCAGCTCCCGTACCCGTCTCCCTTTCGTACTGCTGTTTGAGATTATTAAAATCTTCCAAGAAGTCTGAGTAGCTCTTGTACTAGTCCCGGAACAGCTTGTCTTTTATCTGTTCAACGCCACGCTCAGAGATCTCCCGGCACTTACTTACCCAGTTCAGCTTATTGGCTTCTGCAAAATCCCTGAACAGCCCATTGACCTTTTTCTACAAATTCTCCAACAGGTCAGGATGGCTTTACTCACTTCCCATTGACTTGCCCTTAAACTATCTGAATGCCTCATCGACGAGTCTCAGGCGTATCAGCTCTAAAGCACTTTCCTCCAGCAAGTCCCCTTTAAGTAACTAAGCAATCTTTCTTTCAGTACTCCTTGCTGCTTCCTGAACTGCTTTGAGTCCTTCCCCTCGGCATACATACACCCAGGCACTTTCCACCGTTGGTAATGCTCCTTGGTTGATGATGCTAATATATCCCTTGATTAGCTCGACGAACATGCTGCCATTCATCTTTCTACCGTTGATACATTTTGCTTTAACTCCTCCAAAGATTTTATTACGGGCGGCATCCACCTGCACTGTGAACTCCCTTCGTAATGAACTATTCTCCAGTTCATCAAGCCGCTGTAGATCCTTTTCGTCTTCAACCGGCCTGACCATAGTAATGCAGTCCCGCTCCTGAAAGTACCTTTTGAACAACCTTCTGATTTTATTCTTGTTTTCTACAGATTCGGAGTTGCCTTTCTGCTCTTCCAGAGCATTCTCGAGATACTGTTTGGAGGTGAGTTCCCTGCCGGTCGTATCCACAAGTTTGAGAGTAAAGTCTCGCACCACCCATAAGAAGGATGGAAATTGAGCTGCGTCTTCTTCCCTTCCCGACTTGGACTCAATATTCTTGGCAAGGTTGATGATGAGGTTGAGAGTATTGATGGCATTTTCATCGATATTACCTATCGAGTTGTAAATGAACGAGCTGGTCAGGAGTAAGCTGAACAGGAAGATGCGAGAGTCATGATTGGCATTTTCGTCCATTCCTCCGAAGCCCTCTGTATCGATGAGAATAGTTTCAAGTCGTTCATCGGTACTGCTAGGGATGGTTTTCTTCCAAATCCACAATCCCTTGGTACAAGGGTTTATGCTTGGTCCCACCTGGAAACCTGCTTTACGGCAGTTCAGCAGCACTCGATTCACAAAAAAACTCTTGCCAGTTCTTGACTTGCCCACTATACTGATTGCTCCCACATGCTTCTGCTCGGGGATCTCCCGCAGGAACTGCTCAGCTTCTGGATTAAGTTGGAAACCTGTCTTCTCGGAGTACGTGATGAATGGGATGGCGAGTTCCGACCTGCTGCTGGCGGTTGCTCTCATCTCCAGTCGATTTGAAATTATTAATCCAACGATCGAAGGCATCCGAATTAGAGCTAGACCGCCACACCCACATAACAAACCGTCGAAGATAGTATAGCGGTGGCACCACCCCATCATCAAGAACATTCCACTGACAACTTACCGAAGCGATACCCATATTTATGAACTTGACCATTCAAGATCCAATGTAAAACAAATGAGTAGTAATTGGTTCAGCGACAGAGCATCAGAATCATGAACTACTCGTAATTGATGTAGCCATCGCCATCGAGATCATTTTCCAATACCATGCGATCGACTTCTTCATTCGTGAGTTTCTCCTTTAACTGTTGGAAACCTTGC
>ERZ724508.326-NODE-326-length-34629-cov-6.520218_pt1 | contig 34629 bp, 33 predicted proteins | sample MGYA00376041_ERZ724508 | MGnify/ENA primary metagenome ERZ724508 (study PRJEB28724, sample SAMN07190887) | wastewater metagenome | isolation source: effluent of sewage treatment plant in Hong Hong | place: USA: Christiansburg, Virginia | collected 2016-03-01 ...
AATTGGTTGACAATAAGCTTTTTTTTTTTTTTTTATACTTTTTATAATCGCCTCTATCCAATGCTTCTTTATTGATTGTAATTTCAACCATACGGTCGTTTACCAATACAATTTTAGACACATCGTGCTGCAATACCATATCAAAGAATTTGTTTTTCGGGATTTTTTGAACGTCTCCAGAACTACTAAATAAAGCGATACCAAGTACTAAAAGCAACAGGGCGCTTATTAAAAAAATTTGATAATTGGTCTTTTGTACGGGATTCGGCAATGGATTTTTCCTCTTCTTATTATTTTCCTCTGGCATACTCATATCTATCTTTCCTTTACGAACAAATACTAGTCTAAATTTTCAATTTTTGTAATGACACCATCTCCCCATAATTCTTCCAAATTATAAAAAGGACGTCTGTCTTTTCTAAAGATGTGTGCAACAACATCTCCATAATCAACAACGATCCACTCTTTTTGTTGTGCACCTTCTGTTCTCCAAGGATGAATTTTATCTGCTTTGAAAACAACTTCATCAATAGAATCGTGAATTGCGTCGACTTGTGTATCTGAATTTCCAGAACAAACAATGAAATAGTCTGCTACAGATTCTTTTAGCTTTCTCAAATCAATAATTGAAATGTTTTGCGCCTTTTTTTCTTGCATGCCCAAAACAATTAAATCTGCTAAAGATGTTTTTTTTGTTTTATTTTTTGTGTCAATCACTATATTTTGAATCTATTTATCGAAATTTACCTAAAATTAACAATTTCATTGTACAATAACTCAGCCAATACAAAATTCATCGGCAAAAGTATACACTTTCTGCCAAGCTGTCACTCTACGAATGAAGTAGCAAGTGCATTGATTCGTTCGGAGAAAGCAGTTAATGGACTGACAGTCATAACAAACGACCAAACAGCAGGCAAAGGACAACACGGAAATACGTGGTATAGTTCAGCTAATTTAAATCTGACATTTAGTGTAATTTTTTTTCCAAAAGCACTTTTAGTAGCCGATTCTTTTCTTTTGAACATTATTTCATCCCTTGCAGTTGCCGATACCCTGGAATCTTTTTTAGACAATGACAAAAACGTCTGCGTAAAATGGCCCAATGATGTCTATATCGAACATAAAAAAGCGAGTGGGATTTTGATCGAAACTACGATACGCGGAAATAGCATTCATTCCATTGTAATAGGTATTGGTTTGAATGTGAATCAAGAAATATTTCAAATACCTACAGCCACTTCCCTATTTATAGAAAACGAAAAGAACCAAGATTTACAAGCCGTTTTTGATATACTTCTAGAACAACTTGAATATTATTATGAATTACTCTCTTCACAATCAAAAAGTGTTTTATTTGAACTATATAAAAAACGATTGTTTGGTTTAAATGAAGAAAATAGCTTTAAAGATCAAGAAGAAGTATTTAAAGGTTTTATTCGAGATGTAGAAGAAAATGGATGTTTGATTATTGAGAAAGAATCTGGAATTCGAAAAGCCTATCATTTTAAAGAAGTTCAATTTGAAATAAAAAATTGATTGTTCGAAATACATCGACGTTATAGCAATTCAACATTGAATGTCACTAATACGCATCACAAATAAAAACTACAAATCATTGATTTAATACACTAAATCAGTGAAATAATCTTTATAATATTATTTTTTTAGAATAAAAAACTAAATTCATGGAGTTTTAAACAACATTTGAACTTCAAAGGTTAAAGAATTATATTTGTAACCAAATTCATCATGGAAAATAACAACACAATGATAAGTACAATTGAAAAATACAAAGTAAAAGACATCTCACTTGCAGCGTGGGGTAGAAAAGAAATTGAATTAGCAGAAGCAGAAATGCCTGGCTTGATGTCTATTCGTAAAGAATTTGGACCATCAAAACCGTTAAAAGGTGCACGTGTAGCAGGTTGTTTACACATGACAATCCAAACGGCTGTTTTAATTGAAACATTAGTAGAGCTTGGTGCAGATGTAACTTGGTCTTCATGCAACATTTTTTCAACACAAGATCATGCTGCAGCTGCTATTGCTGCTGCAGGTATCCCAGTTTTTGCTTGGAAAGGTATGAATGAAGAAGAATTTGACTGGTGTATTGAACAAACATTATACTTTGGTGAAGATCGCAAACCATTGAACATGATCTTAGATGATGGTGGTGATTTAACAAACATGGTTTTAGATCGTTTCCCTGAATTGGTTAAAGATATACGTGGTATTTCTGAAGAGACTACTACAGGTGTATTGAGATTGAAAGACAGAGAACGTAATGGCACATTGGTATTGCCTGCGATCAACATCAACGATTCAGTTACAAAATCAAAATTTGACAACAAATATGGTTGCAAAGAATCATTGGTAGATAGTATTCGTCGTGCTACAGATGTTATGATGGCTGGTAAAGTTGCCGTTGTAGCAGGTTATGGTGATGTAGGAAAAGGTTCTGCTGCTTCATTAAGAGGCGCAGGTGCACGTGTTATTGTTACTGAAATTGACCCTATCTGTGCACTTCAAGCTGCAATGGATGGGTATGAAGTTAAGAAAATGATTGATGCCGTTAAACGTGCGGATATTGTTGTGACTGCAACAGGCAATAAAAACATCATCACAGGCGAGCACTTTAAATCTATGAGAGATAAAGCAATTGTTTGTAATATTGGCCACTTTGATAATGAAATTGATATGGCTTGGTTGAATAAAAATTACGGTTCAACTAAAGTGACTGTAAAACCTCAAGTAGACATTTACACTATTGATGGTCATGATGTAATTATATTGGCAGAAGGTAGATTGGTAAATTTAGGTTGCGCAACAGGCCACCCTTCTTTTGTTATGTCTAGTTCATTTGCAAACCAAGTAATTGCACAATTGGAATTATGGCAAAATGCAGCTAAGTATGAAAACAAAGTGTATACGCTTCCTAAATCGTTGGATGAGAAAGTAGCTCGTTTGCATTTAGATAAAATCAACGTAGAATTAGATGTACTTACAGCTGATCAAGCTAAATACATCGGTGTAACTGTTGACGGTCCGTATAAAACTGACGAATACAGATACTAATTTTACAGAAGTATTAAATAAAAAAACCTCCCAGTTGGGAGGTTTTTTTATTTAATACCATTTTATCACTTTAATACAAAATAATTACACAATACATTTTATATTATTTTTTTACATAAAATCCACATTTTCAAAAAAATATAAGATTTATTGAACAAAAAAACAACGATAACGTTTATTAAAGAACAGTAATACAACTAAAACTTACTTCAAATTACCATTAACCAGTCAAAAATATCTTTAAATGAAATAAAGACATTTTATTTTCAGTTACTTATTTATTGTTCACAATCCTAACCAATTACCACTATGGAAACGAACATCTTTATTCAAATTATTTTATTAGTCATCGTAACGACTACAATTTTGAATTGTCAAAAAAAAATAAGACAAGGTGCATCATGGGCATATCACATTTCCATTATTTTATCCCTATTATTGATATCGGTTTCTGTTTTTATGATGATTGCTTTTTATAAAGCATCCACTGCAAATTGTAATTACATTGATTGTTCTGCACTAATTATCTGGGGAATTATATTACTTATGTCAAGCCTCAATTTAATTTTAACCAAAAAAATTGAGATTACTCCAACCGATATTGTAATACACCCCTTAATTGGTGGTGCACATAAACACAACTTTTGCAAGGCTTTATATTTTACAATTCTAGAAAAGCACGACAGACACTGCGCGTGGAAAGAGCTTACGATTTGTTTCAAAGAAGACAAAGTACATATAAGCTCATTACAACATACAGATTTTGTTATCATACACAACCAATTATTGTATCATAGTATACCCGAAAATAAAAATGGTTAAGACTTAGGAGAATTTTCTTAGCGTAAAGCGGATTATAGCACAAGTACTTAAGTAAAACAAGGGCACTCTCCCTACTTTTAATTATCTTGCAGTATATTCGCAATTATGAAAGTAGCAGGCTTTACCTTTATTCGGAATGCAGTTAAATATGACTATCCAATTATAGAAGCGATCACTTCTATATTGCCCATTTGTGATGAATTTATAGTAGCACTTGGAAATTCAGATGACGAAACCCAGGCGCTTATTTCAGCTATTAATTCTCCAAAAATAAAAATCATCCATACTATTTGGGATGACACCTTACGAGAAGGTGGTAAAGTTTTGGCAGTTGAAACGGATAAAGCAATGGATGCCATTTCTAAAGACGTTGACTGGTGCTTCTACATTCAGGGCGATGAAGTTGTACATGAAAAGTATCTTCCAGTGATTAAAAAAGCGATGGAAGATAACTTGAAAAAATCACACATTGATGGACTTCTTTTCAAATACGAACATTTTTTTGGATCCTATGAATATCTAGGAGATGCACCAGATTGGTATAGAAGAGAAATACGTATTATTCGAAAAGACTCTACAATACGATCATACAGAGATGCACAAGGATTTAGAAAGAGCAATCAAAAATTAAACGTTGCACTCATCAATGCTTACATCTATCATTATGGTTGGGTAAAAAACCCCAGTTTTCAAAAAGAAAAAATAAAATCATTTTCCAAACTTTGGCATAATGATACGTGGATAGAATCAAACATTCCTGAAGTTGAAATGTTTGATTATTCTTTTATCAAATCGCTAAAGCAATTCACAGGTACACATCCGGCAGTGATGCAACATCGGGTTAAAAACCAAAATTGGAAATTCGTATACGACTTATCCAAAAAAAATCTTTCGTTAAAAAATACATTCAAATCTGTCATTGAAAAATATACAGGTTGGAGAGTTGGCGAATATAAAAACTACAAAATACGTTCATAAGTACCATGAAAATATCTGTAATTATTGGTTTTTATAAAAAATTAGACTTCCTATCCCTAGTGCTACAAGGCTTAGCCCTACAAACGTTCAGAGATTTTGAAGTACTTATTGCAGAAGACAATAACGACCCAAATACGCTTAATTTTATTGAATCTCTTGGCTCGAAAATAAATTTTCCAATAAAAGTTGTACAACAAGAAGATATTGGTTTTCGAAAAAATAGAATTTTAAACGAAGCCATCCATCAGTCAAAGGGAGATGTGCTTGTTTTTTTTGATGGAGATTGCATACCACATAAAGAATGTTTGAAAGAACATTATTTAAACACGGAAGAAAAAGGGGTTCTCTCTGGCAGACGGGTGTTGCTATCCGAATCGCTCACAAAAAAGTTATTAAAAACAGATGTATATCGGTCCATTTCATTTTCGAATTTAGTACTATCCAATTCCAAACATGTGGAAGAATCCATTTACTTCCCTTACCCATGGATACCAAAGAAAAAGAATCGGGGTTTATTGGGTTGTAATTTTTCACTTCAGAAAAAAGCACTCTTAGAAATAAATGGCTTTGACGAAGACTATCAAAAAGCAGGCGTAGGCGAAGATTCGGATATTGAATGGCGTTTACTAAAATTGGGTTATACAATTAATCCAATCAAGTTTAAAGCCATCGTGTATCACTTATTTCATGGTGCAAATTATGAAGAAGATGACGTACAATTCAATGCGAACATTATGCATACTAAAATAAATGCAGGAGTTATCTTTTGTACAAATGGGTTAAGTAATCATGTATAAAAGCAAGACACCCATTTCGGTTATACTCATTACCTTTAATGAAGAAGATAAAATTCGAAAAACAATCGAAGCAGTTTCTTCCTTAACGGATGATATTATTATAATTGATTCTTTCAGTACAGACAATACAGTAGAAATTTGCAAAGAGCTTGGTGCAAGAGTTATTCAACAAGTATGGCAAGGCTATGGAAAACAAAAAAACACAGGTCATGCGTATGCTAAATACGATTGGATCTTATCTATCGATGCAGACGAGGTAGTATCTCCAGCATTGTTAGCGGAATTGAAAAATCTAAACCCTCCTTCTGAAAAACAGGTATTCAGCATCCCTTTTAAAACATATTTTTGCAATACCCTAATACGATTTGGCGGTTGGAACCCTCAATTTCATATTCGGTTATTCAACAAGAAAAACGTGCAATGGGACACACTTGCAGTGCACGAAACCTTATCTCTAACAAACGACATAGTGGTTATTACCTTAACAGGTTTCATTGATCATTATTCCTACGACTCCATTGAAGATTATACAAGTAAGTCATCCAAGTATACCGATTTATTTGCCATTCGATTAAAAGAACGAGGCAAAAAATCCTCTTGGACCAAAATGTATGTGAGTCCGCTGTTTACATTTATAAAAGAATATATTTTCAAGTTGGGGATTTTAGATGGTGCAATGGGATTTAAGATTGCTTGTTTGAATTATAATTACACCAAACAAAAATACCGCAAGCTTCATTTGCTGCTCAAGAAATAAGTATGGTTATTTTAGAAATAAATACCGAGAAAAATTGGCGCGGAGGCGAGAAACAAACGCTACTAACAGCGGAAGGACTCATTCAGCAGGGACATACCGTACATTTGGCTTGCAAAACGCATTCTGCCTTATACCAAAAAGCAACGTCAAAAAACATCCCTATCATCGCTATACGTTCCAATATTCAGTTATTTTTATTTCTAGTATTCAAAGGGTTTCGCTACAACATTATCCATGCGCATACTCCAAAAGCCTTAACACCTTGTGCGCTGGCAAAACCTTTTTCCGCTGCAAAGGTGGTATTTTCAAGAAGACATTATAAAGTACCTACATCTTTTTTTTCTAAATGGAAATACAATGCAGCAGACTATATAACAACCATTTCGCATTACATTAAAAACCGACTTGTGCAGACTGGTATTACAACACCTATTGATGTTATATACGATGCATCCATTTTAATCCAACCCAACGCAATGCGTATCCAAAACGAATATAAAACGTTTGCGCAATCAAATAAAAAAATACTCGCAACGGTTGCTGCATTAGAAGACGAAAAAGATCCATTTACCTTAGTTGAAGCCATTGAAAAATTGTACAACAAACGAACAGATTTTATTTTCATGCATTTTGGAAGCGGCTCCTTATTAGATCAAGTAAAACAATTGATAGTTGAAAAAAACTTGGAATCCGTTTATTTTTTCATGGGACAAACTTCTGCAATTGAAGAACTATATTCCCTATTTGATGTATTTGTAATGGCATCTAAAAATGAAGGATTTGGCAGCAGTGTAATCGATGCGTTTTTAAATAAAGTGCCCGTGGTAAGTACAGATGCAGGTGGATTGAACGAATTGGTTACTGATAGAGGCTATGTAGCAAAGGCTGAAAATGCAACAGATTTATTTGAGCAGATTCAATCCTGCTTGTCTAATTCCAACGAACAATTGATTGCGAATGCCTTCGAATTTGCAACGACTCAATTATCTTCTGAATCCATTCAACAACAATACGCGGAATTATTTTTTAGACTAACTCAACCAACGATACATCCAACCCAGCGCAAAGTTTGAGTTTAACTTTGTTAAAAAAATCAATCTCGCGCTCGTTACTTTTCGCAATTCCATTCGATAAATAAATTCCTTTTTAAAACTGCGTGCATTTGTTCCTTTTTTACAGGTAAAGAAATACTGTATACCCAAACTTTTCATCCATGGAATAGATATCTGTGATTGATGTCCGTATGGCCAAGCAAAACCGATTGCCTTTTTGTTCGGTATATGTGCTTCAATTTGAGATTTATTTTCATTCATCTCACGTTTTACTCGATCTTCGAATTGAAGTTCCGTATACTTCTGAATGTGCGTACCTATAAATGTTTCTGTAAAAAATTGCTTCCCTAATTCAATGCGTTTCTTTTTTGACAATTCTTGCAAGTTATTTTTCAGTGCATATTCTTTAAATAGCACTTTCCCTTCCCTATCTATTTTATACCCTTGCGCAGTGAGTTCGCCACGCATTTTAAATAAAGGAAAACCTTCTTCTGGATCACCATCGAGCACAAAATAATCCCCTGAAGAAACACCATTGGAAGAAACGCTATTTTTAAAATCGGTATTTGAAAACACCATGCCGTGCCTGTGCGAATGGCATTGAATGTCTACCAAACCAGAAGCCTCCATTTCGTTTATCTCTTCCCAAGAAATATATTGACTGCTTGTTGCATCCTGTCCTTTAAAATAATTAGAAATCAACTGTGCGTTCAATGCATCTGAATGTTGGATCTGCACCAGAGGTCGTTCTGCTTTCTCTTTGATAAATAAGGTGTTTACAAAAAAAATAGCTTTCAAATTGTATTTTTTAAGAAGTGGAAAAACGATGCCGTAATTATCATAATATCCATCATCAAAAGTTAATACAACCGATTTGCCAGGAAGCTTCTTCCCAGCTTTAAATAAAATATCTATTTCTTTTAGTGTGTGCGTATGGTATTTTTTTTCAGATAAAAAAGAAAAAAAAGCATCTAAGGTTTCTGATTTTGTATTGGATGTAGTATCATTTACTTGATGAAACAACCAAATAGGAACCCCTTGATTGTGAAACATACACACCAAAACAAAAATTACGCTAAGTACAATAAACAAAATCATAGATTATATTTTAGAACAAACACGAATATATGCAATGCTAAAAAGCAAACTCGCCAATACAATACCCTGCTGCACCTCTAAAGTAGCTTCGGATAAGAATGAAGTATATACACCTACCAATACAGCAACACAGAACACATCAGTCATTACAGCTTTATTGAATAATGGAAATGTCAGACAACCTAAAAAGACAATCAACCCAAATAAACCCAAGGCGCTAAATACATAAACAAATTGATTGTGGGGAATCAACCAGTTATTAGGTGTAATATCTGGATATTCGTTTTTGTAAACCTGATTCATCGCTTGCTGTACATCTCCACTTCCTACACCAAACCATGGAGATTGCATACCAACTTGAACGCCTATTTTCATTGACAACAAGCGATTGCCGTCTGAATAATTATTGACACTTTTGCCAGTAGCAAATTGATTGATGTCGCGCACCATATAATTCACCTTATTATGTAAGGAAGGTACAAACCAATACATCGCGAATAGAAATGCAAAAAAAACGGGTATTAAACCAAGCAGATTTTTATTCCCATTTTGGATCACTTTAATTAAAATCCAAACAAAAATTGTTGCATACAAAGCAAGCAAACCACTTCTGATAGAAAGGATATGTAAAAATACAAATATAAAAATCCCTAAGCCTGCAATGAAACGCTTTTGCAGATTGGTTTTAAGAATAGTCGATTGAAAATACGCTTGAGCAGATGCAAAACATGCAATTGAAAGCAATAAACTATAACGAATATGCTCAATGATTGTAGGAATAGTTTTGGCATGTTTGTAAGACTCTGTAATCTCTGCGTAATGTAAGAGGTAATAGATAAAACTGCCTAAAGCCGTAGCAGCACACAGTGCTATAAATAACAAAATAACAAGATCAACAGATTCACGTTTTAACACATCCTTTACTGCAATAAAACCTAAGGGCAAAAACAACAATGGAATTTTTACTTGTATGCGTTCGCCCCAATATTCATAATCTTCCGTCCACACCCCCCCGATAAGGTAGATTATAAGAATAGGTGCAAGAAACAGAAGCACCCTATTACCTGAATGATTCAAAAAATTAATTTTCCAACCTTGATTTAACACATAGATTAGAATAATGCCAATCATACCAATACTAATCATTGCTCTAGAAAAAAAGATTCCGATTAAAGCAATACAAGCAGATGCTATAAACCAGCGATTTAATAAGGTAGGATTAGACGTATTTTCGACTAGTAATTTCATGTAAAAGACCTCATGCATTTATGACACAAATTGACAAAAAAGTGTATCTTTGGTATCATAACAATACCAAAAAGTCTGTAAATATAGACATTATTGATTAATGGAGGAGCAAAATTCTAAAACAACCTATAAAAGTAAGGAAGAAAAGGACAGCCTTTTTGAGAAGGAATTCATGCACCTCATTGGACCGTTATACAACTTTGGTTACCGATTAACCTTTGATGAAGACGATGCAAATGATTTAGTACAAGAAACTTATTTGAAAGCATATCGTTTTTTTGATTCATACGAGAAGGGAACTAATGCCAAAGCTTGGATGTTTAGAATCCTAAAAAACACATTTATTAACGAATATCGACGCAAGACAAAAGAGCCCAATAAAGTCGATTACCAAGAAGTTGAATCTTATTACAATTCAGACGATGTAAATGAAACTATTACGAGCGATTTACGTGTAGATTCATTGAACAATATGATAGGTGATGAAGTTGCCAATGCATTAAATGCCTTGGATGTAGATTTCAGAACGATCATAATTTTGTGTGATTTAGAAGGGTTTACCTACGAAGAAATGGCTAAGATACTAGACATTCCCATCGGTACTGTTCGCTCTCGCTTGCACAGAGCCCGTAATGTGTTAAAAGAAAAATTAAACGAATATGCCCAATCTATGGGCTATAAGGATCAAAGAAAGAAAAACGATTAAGCTGCATGATTGATTTCATTAAGGAGGTTGTAAACAAACTCGTGGGCAAGAAAGCCCAACAACGCTATTGTTGTAAGGATTGCTTGTGTAAGCTTAATTTAGTATTAGATGGAGAAGCCAGCACGGCTGAAATAGAACATCTTCAAAAACACATACACGAATGTGCGCCATGCTTCGATCATTATAATATCGAAAAATCTGTTAAAGAAGTCATTAAACATAAGTTGGAACAACGCCCTGTACCAGCTTCTTTGATAGAAAATATCAGAGGTAATATCAATAAAAACTGCAAATAATATATGGAAGGCAAATTATTCATTTTTTCTGCCCCATCCGGCTCTGGTAAAACAACGATCGTTCAACATTTATTAAAAACAGATCCACGCATCGGATTTTCAATCTCTGCTTGTACGCGTGAAATGCGCGAAAGTAAGGAAGCCAACGGTAAAGATTATTATTTTTTACCTGTGGAAGAATTTGAAAGACGCATAGAAAACGATGAATTTGTTGAATGGGAAGAAGTTTATCCTGGAAGATATTATGGAACCTTACGTTCGGAAGTACAACGTATTTGGGACATGGGCAAGCATGTTATTTTTGATGTAGATGTAAAAGGCGGATTAAGTCTAAAGCAACAATTCGGAGATAAAGCACTTTCCATCTTTGTAAAAGTGCCTTCTATGGAAGAATTAGAAAAAAGATTAATTGCACGCAATACAGAATCTGAAGAAAGCTTAAAAACACGTTTAGAAAAAATGAAATACGAAGCATCTTTCGAAGACAAGTTTGATGTAGTATTGCTGAATGATCAATTGGAAGATACATTCAAAAAAACACATATGATCGTTGATGTATTTTTAGCGAAGTAATTTCGCTCTAAAACTCTTGATTGGTATTTATACCGTAGCCTTTTATTAACAGATATCAATACCTATTGCATACATAGGTACCCCGTAGGTAAATACACATGAAAATTGGTTTATTCTTTGGTTCATTTAATCCCATACACATTGGACACTTAATCATTGGCAATGCAATGGTTGAGACGACTGATTTAGAAGAATTGTGGTATGTTGTTAGTCCACAAAATCCATTTAAAAAGAACCAATCTTTATTGCATGAATTTGACCGGCTTGATATGGTTACTGCGGCAATCAATGATAACCCTAAATTTAGAGCGAGCGACATTGAATTTAATTTACCAAAGCCAAGCTATACCATCGACACGCTTACCTATATAAGCGATACATACCCGCAACACACGTTTGTATTAATCATAGGGGAAGACAACCTCGTACAATTTAAAAATTGGAAAAATTACGAGCGTATTTTAGAGCATTTTGAATTATACGTTTACCCTAGACCAGACGCACAAGAGAGTGAATTAAAAATGTATTCCAACGTAAAATGTATTAAAGCTCCTTTATTAGAAATTTCTGCAACGTATATACGAACGTGTATTAAAGAAGATAAATCGATCAGATACCTCGTACATAAAGAGGTTGAAGAAATGATATTAAGCAGGAAGTACTATAAGTAAATTTAATGTAGTGCTGGTGGTTGGTCGAAAAGACACAGTTTATTTTACAGCCTCAGCCACGGCGAAATTATTCAATTGAAATAGTATTCGACCAAATACTATTTTTCTTCATTTCCGATTGAAGTACCTTTGCGATAGTTTGTCCCTTGACTATTTCAATCAAATTAAAACCGGTTTTAATGGTCAGATTTTTTGTATTCATAGACGTTGGAATATGTAACTTAAGAAGTACTTGATTCGATTGGCATGGCAACAGCAAAACTATAATTGGTACATTTTTATCACAATTAGATTCCTCAATTCTTATACGTGTATTATTTACCAGATACAAATCTTCCCAAGAACATGACATACTGCTATATCTTACAGTATCCTTTGACTGACTCCTTAGTGTTACAGGAACTTGAAAATATGTGCTATTGTTTTCGTTTATGAACGTTCCTTATCCTGCAATAAGAACACATTTGATTTCTGTTGTTCGATTTGAAGCGCATAGAACTAATACGGCAAGCAAAAATGGTATATAAACCTTAGCTTCATGCATAAATTTTTAAGGTCGCATTTTAAAGTACCTGTTTTTTGAATATATCATTCAATTTATTCAAATATTTTCTTGAATAGTACCTGTTACTTTTTCCACGTTGTAGTAAACCCTTCGCGAAGACTTCCCATTTCCTTTAATCCCTCTGGCAACTCTACCTCTTCTGTAACCTGCGTAATGAACCAGTTTTTAGTGCTTTTTATCGGATCTTCTTTACTGGCTTCCAAAAATACCTTTGAATCCATTATCAACAGATTCGATTTTTTAAATTCAGCATATAGATCTGCACTATAAAACATTTCAATTTGAAGAGGCTTAGTTCCACTTACCGAACCTGGATTTCGATTCTCCCAGGTTAAATTAAACAGCATCACCATATCGATCGTATCCCACACTTCAGGACTTACTTCTATTGTTGCTACGAGCGTTTCATTCTTCTCTTCGAATGATATTAACTGGACAGCATAGCTGATGCCAGAAGGTAGATAAAATTCAGTTGTTGTGTTGGGCATTTCTATTTATAATTTATTAATGTCCGATATTCTAAATTGCAATTTATGTATTTGCAAACCAATGCAAAAATTACGGTATTCTGTTTACGTACTTTTAAAGCATCCCGTTGCATAGTTATAATCCATATCAGCCATCATTACTACCATTGTAAACGATTCAAGACTTTTGCCTTATGATTTTTTCGTTCCTTTAAGTCTCTTGAATATCTTTACACATTCATACCAAACAACTGCAACAAAACCTACCCCAATACATATAAGCAGGTTCGAAATAGAAATATGTTCAAACTCAAAAAAAGTAGTCAAGGGAGCTACAAATAATAATAGCGTTGTTATACTTATTGTGATACCCATCATAAGCAACAACGAATTATTTTTATACTGCAACGTTGTAAGAATAGAATAATAAAAAGAACGATTCACCAGCGTTAAAAATACATTTGCAGATATCAATACCGTAAATACCATTGTTCGGGTGCATGCCTCATTAAAGCCTTGTAATACGGCATATTGATATACAAATAATGTACCTGCTGTTATAACCAACCCTTGAATAACACTGGTTGCAAGTTCTTTCCAATTAAAAAAAGAAGCTGTTAAGGAACGTGGTTTTTGAGACAAGGTATTTTTCTCCATCGGTTCATTTTCAAAAATAATAGAACAGGTCGGCCCCATTATTAATTCTAGAAAAATAATATGCACCGGAGAAAGTATGTTTGGGTATATCCACCCAAATACGAGTGGAAGAAATACGGTTAGGATAATAGGAATGTGTATGGAAATAATATACCGAATTGCTTTTTTTAAATTGGTATAAATTCTTCTACCCATTGCTACGGCATCTACCATTTTAGATAAATCATCGTCCACTAAAATTAAAGATGCTGCACGTTTCGCAATTTCAGTTCCCTTTTTACCCATAGCAATACCAATATGAGCCGCTTTCAAGGCCGGACCATCATTCACACCATCGCCTGTCATCGCAACAATTTGCTTATTGGCTTTTAGTGCATTAATGATTCTCAGTTTCGCTTCTGGAAACATGCGCGTATATATATTCGTCTCTGCTACTCTACCCTGTAATTCTTCATCCGTCAATAACATCAATTGATCACCTGATAAACTATTCTCTACCCCTCTAAATGCAACCTTTCTTGCAATGGCAGTGGTTGTTTCTGCATTGTCGCCCGTAATTATTTTTACAGATATCCCTGCAGTGTAAAATTGATTTAAAACAGCTTCAATATTCTCTTTTGGCGGATCATAAAATGCTACAATCCCTTTAAAATCAAATTTAAATTCTTGCTGAGTGTCCGGAAAGTACGTACCACTATAATTACTTAGACCAACACCTAATACCCTGTACCCATCCTCTGTTATGGTTTGTATCGCTTTTTCGATTTCGCTTCTTTGCTCTGATGACAGATTAGATACCTGCATCAATGCTTCGGGAGCACCTTTAGCTGCAATGATTCTTTTACCCGAACTATTTTCAAAAATATGTGTCATCATGGGAGGCTTCCCATCTAAGGGGTACTCATGGATTAATTTAAAGTTCGGTCGTTCATCATCCTTATATAAATCAGTGTACGCACTGTGTAAAGAAACCTCCATGGGATCAAACGGAATAGGTTCACTTGCCCACATAGCAATCCGTATTAATTCCTGCTCATCGTCATTGGTTTCAGAAGGATTCGTGATTCTGTTCGAAGTCAACGAAAACACTTTTGCCAATGTCATTTTATTCTCTGTAATCGTCCCTGTTTTATCTGTACAAATAACCGTTGCAGAACCAAGTGTTTCTACTGTTTTCATTTGTTTTACAATAACCCCCATCTTCATTAAACGCCACGCACCTATTGCCATGAATGTTGCAAATGCCATTGGGATTTCTTCTGGCAAGATACTCATTGCTAAGGTAAGCGCCTTAAGCAATGAGTCTAATAAATCATTGGAATGAACGTAATTAATCGCCCACACGACAAGGAAAACAAGTGCTCCAGCAAGAACCAACTTCTTAACAAAATTATTAATTTGTAATTCTAATGGCGTTTTTTCTTCTTTGATACCCTCTAGGCTTTTGCCAATTTTTCCTAATCTTGTTTCGTTCCCAATATGCGTAATGGTAATAATTGCCAAACCGCTAGAAACAGTTGTGCCTGTATAAATGAAATTATCCTCTTTTGATTTATCTTTGAACACAGAAAAAGATTCCCCAGTAAGAATGGATTCATTTACAGAAAAATCATTGGAATGAATAATGACACCATCGGCTGTAATCGAAGTACCTTCTTCAACAATTAAATTATCTCCTATTACTAAATCAATACTTTTAATGGTTTCTGTTTTACCATTACGAATTACAGTACAATTGGGCTGTGACAGTTCCTTTAACTTTTGTAAGGCATTGCGACTTCTTGATTCTTGAAAAAGAGTGATTAGAGAAACAATCATAATAGCTGCTGAAAGAAAAATACCATCTCCCACTTCTCCACTTATAAAATAGATAAGAGCTGCAATAAATAATAAAATTATCATTGGCTCTTTTATCAAATTTATTATGGCATCAAGCACCACATTTTCTTTTTTATAGTCGAATTTATTTTGGCCATACTTTTTTCTTGAAAGCAGAACCTGTTCATCCGTTAATCCTTGTATGTTAAAATTCGTTGCAATCATTGGCACAAATTAGTTAATACGATGTTGTTTTTGATGTAAAGGTAATGATTTGAAGCTTTTTCAATCCACATTAAATCACCAAGGACTTACATTTTATAGTTGCGCTAAGAAATACAGCACCTATTAGGTATTAAAGAAGTGTGTAATAACCTGTATCTATTGTTGTATATATATTTGATTTAGTGAATGAATAAGCATGATGTTCGTCATCTTTTCAACTTTTGTACTTCACCCATCAATTTATAAGGATGCACAGGTTGTATTGTTCCACAATCTTAATGTCTTACTAAAAAAGTCAAAAAGAATCAGATTAATTATGGGTTGCCTTTTACTAAAAATAAATTAGAAATCTGATACATATAAAAAATCTGCCTTACACTTGTTCATAACAAGGGCAAGGCAGACTTATACGTAATTATAATGTTACTGTTTAATTTAAAGAATCAATTATTTATTAGCGTCTTTCAGGTCTTTGTCTTTTTTGGCACCAATACCATAACCAACACTAGATCCTGCAGCACCACCTACAACACCACCAATAACAGCACCTTTCCCTTTGTCTTCACTTGCAGCTGCGCCAGTTAACGCTCCTCCTACAATACCAACTCCAGTTCCAATAAGAGCTCCTTTTGTAGTATTGCTCATGCCTTTTCTTTTAGCAGGTTCAGTGGTTTTAGTGTCATTCGTAGCATTATTGTTCGTGTTAGAAGAAGATCCGTTTGTAGTGCTTGAATGATGAATTTCGGAAGAATGAACTTCCTGCTGTTTTGATGCATTATTTACAGCGTCCATTGAATCTATTGTTCTTTGACGAACATCATTTTCGGTGTTCGCAGTATCAGTGTTAGATTTGTTGCAGGCAACAAAAGCAAACACACTTAATATGATTAAATACTTCTTCATTTTATTTTAATTTATTGAAACAATAATGCTCTGTCATCTTTTTTATTTAACAACACCAAGTTGAGAATTTTTAGTGGAGTAAGACTTACACCTTTAGTAAAAAAATCTACACAATTCACACATGTGCAAAGCGATAACCAAAATCGAAAATCAACATTTCTTCCATTGTTTTTACCATTCTTTTAATTTCGAGGGATTTATTTTGTCAGTCAATTGATGATAACTCTATTTTATAAAAATGCGCTATCGCAAGCATTAAAATCAAAGCTTTCTGAAACTCCCAATTACCCAACTTTAAGTTTACATGTATAAGAGACATAAAATCTTTTAGTCTTTTGTTTCAAATTCAATATGCTGATGATCTGTAATTATTTCAAGTAAGGCATCTGAAAATTCAAATCCTAATCTTTTAATACTCTCAGAGTAGTTTATCCAAATAATTTTTACAGGTTCTTCGTATTCATAAACACCAAATCCACCACGAAGCAAATCGTTTAATGCATTTAAATTATGTCCCGTTTTCCAATCAATATCTTTTGTCAATACTCTGTCTATTTCACAATAGAAACTTTCCGAGTCTGAAAAATTGTCACCGTTTATTATGATTGTCTGTTTGTTCATTGTCGTCTTTTTTAGCTTGAATATTAATCGAATCATGCAAGGAAATTTAGGCATAACTTCCTATTTTTTTTTTAGCAGGTACTTCTTGTTTATAATACCTAACGAGGCTTAGTAGGTGGTTTATCCCTATAGGTATCGGGATCAGCTCTACATCGCACACCTACACGTATCTTTTTACTCGCCTTTCCTTATCGTCATCACAACAATGTTTCCAAAATTGCAGCATAAAGTAGTTTGAAAACTATGCATGAACGTCGTATTCGGAAGACCATAATTTATTCTTTTGTACTTTCTGGAATTCGTGAACACTTCATTATACACCTTTACCACCCTTGCAAGCTAGCACTGAACTTCAAAATTGCACTGAAACCCGTATGATTTAAATTCTATGTGTGTGCTGCCTTTTTGTTAGTATGAACGAAAATTTCTTTCAGAGTTTATATACTCTCTTAATCTTGTCCAAGCAACAGGGTATCTATCATTGTCGTGTTTGTTTATTTCAGCCTTCCCTTCCATCATATCTCTCATATATTGCATTCCTTGCCATGCAGGATATAATTCATTTTTAGAAAAATCAAAAAACTTGGTAATTGAAATAATAACATTGAATAAACCAATGCCGCCTGGCTTGAAAATTTTGTACGGGGAGTCAGTAAGGTGAGTCATAATATCTGCCACGTCTGCACATGAAACACTTTCTCCTGCAATACTGAGATAACGAGGAGCTGTTTCGTCCAATGCAGCATGCGCAGTGTATTGGGCAACGTTATACGTTGTTGTCAAGTCCATTTTGATATTTTTATCTCCCCAACATAAAATTTTATTCTTTCCAAATAAAATGAGAGGCATATCGCCTGTGGTCAGCTCCATAAATGCTCCGTTAAAAATGCTCGTAGATTGTATGGGTTGCTGATTTAAATAATCATGAAACTTTTTACGAAAGTCAAGGTTGCGATTTTTGCCATAAATCAGATTTCTGAAATCTGTAGAAAAGTCGCTGGGTATAAATCGTGGGACCTTGGCTTTTATAGCAGCTTGTACAAGTATTTTTTGTGTGTCAACAATAGTGTCTTCAAAACCTGCTAAAACTGAAACAACACAGTCAACGCCTTTGCAAACCAATGCAATTTCTTCAATTGTATAAACGTCAACTTTGTAGATTTCTACATTTTTTGAAGCCAAATTTTGTATTTTTTTTTCGTCCGTTTGACTTCTTACTAATACTTTAACAATTGTGTTAAGTTTCAACAATTCATCGACAATTTTATTTCCTAAATTCCCTGTTGCTCCTGCAATTAAAATTACTTTACTCATTTTATTTTGTCTTGATACGTGCAAAATTTATGTTTCTAGAGCAGTCTAAATCTACCAAATGGTAGATTATATTATTGATATTTCCTCTTATTCTAATCAAATGTTAGCGTGGCCGTTCTTCGTGTTGCAGAGTCGGTGTTGGTGATAGGTGTTGCAAGTCTTGAAAGAAACAAACGTTCCTTAACATTGAGCCTGCTGCTCCCTATAGTTATCGGGATTCTTGTTTATACATCACAAGGTATACATTACCTACGGATGTACCAATTATATATGCGGAAATAACCTAGGGTATTTCTTATATTACGCTTGCTGAATAGTTGGACGATCGCCAAAATATTGTTTCCTGTAAAAACGATTTTCATACATTAGGAAAATTTTGTACCTATTAAAAAAACTGAAGCATTTTTATATCTTCCAACAAAATAAAAAAGCAGAACCTAAATTCTGCTTCTATATTAGTTTTTATCCACCGCGGCGGACGATTCAGAGGGTTCTGTCAGTTAGGACGAGACAGTACTTTGTAGTCCATTCTTTACCCAAAAATCTCCCAAGTTTCCAAACAGAATCTTCAAGTTTCTCTCCTTGATCAAGTTTTGATTTCAAATCTTGTATTAAAGGCTTATGTCGTCTGTTAAAATCAAGTAAATATTTTGGTTCTCCATTTTCATAAACGACCCATTCGTCAATCGAAAGTTTGTAAAATGGAATTACCCGAACTATTTTTTTCGATTTTTGAAAGAGATATGATTCAGCCTGTCGTTTTGTGGTCTCCATTGCATTGAGCTTTACGTTTTGCGGCTAAAAGAAGTTGGCGATTGGGAAGCACTAAACAGCCTGCCAACACAAAACTTGATACGAAGTACAAAGTTTCATTAACCACTGAATCGCCAATTACTTTTAGCCGCTATTATAGGGCGTTTTAGTCTTATAAATCCAATGCACTCATATTTATTCCTAAGGCTTTAGCAACACCTTCTCCATAAGCAGGATCTGCTTTATAGCAATTTGAAATGTGTCTTTCTTGAATAAATTTTTCAGCACCACCAATTTCACCAGCAGTATTATTAAACAGAACTTGTTTTTGTTCAGTTGTCATAAGCCTAAAAAGGTTACCAGGTTGAGTGTAATAATCTTCATCTTCTCTGTGGTCATAGTGAAAAGCAGCACCTTCTAATTCTAAAGATGGTTCAGCAAATTCTTTTTGCTCTTGCCATTGTCCGTAGCTATTTGGCTCATAATGAATTGTTGAACCTTCGTTTCCATCTACTCGCATGGCTCCGTCTCTATGTGGATTATGAAAAGGACATTTAGGCTTATTTACAGGTATTTGGTAATGATTTACACCTAATCTATAACGTTGAGCATCTCCATAAGAAAATAAGCGACCTTGTAACATTTTATCAGGAGAAAAACCAATACCCGGTACCACATTTGCTGGATTAAAAGCGGCTTGCTCAACATCTGCAAAATAGTTTTCTGGGTTTCTGTTTAATTCCATCACACCAACATCCATTAATGGATAGTCGCCATGTGGCCAAACTTTAGTTAAGTCAAATGCATCAAAACGATAGTTTTTAGCATCCGCTTCTGGCATAATTTGAACTTTTAGTTTCCATTTTGGAAAATCACCTTTTTCAATTGAATTATATAAATCTCTTTGATTACTTTCTCTATCTTTTCCAATAATTTCAGTTGCTTCTGCATTGGATAAGTTTTCAATTCCTTGTTCTGATTTAAAGTGAAATTTCACCCAATACCTTTCGTTTTTTGCGTTTATAAAACTAAAGGTGTGACTTCCGAAACCGTGCATATGTCTGTATGATTTAGGAATACCTCTTTCACTCATCACAATAGTAATTTGATGAAGAGCTTCTGGAAGAAGTGTCCAAAAATCCCAATTATGATTTGCGCTTCTCAAGTTAGTTTTTGGATCGCGTTTTACTGCTTTATTTAAGTCAGGAAATTTATATGGATCTTTTAAAAAGAAAACGGGTGTGTTATTACCTGCTAAATCCCAATTTCCTTCTTCAGTATAAAATTTAATCGCAAATCCACGAATATCTCTTTCTGCATCAGCTGCGCCACGCTCTCCTGCTACGGTTGAAAAGCGAACGAATAAATCTGTTTTTTTACCTATTTCAGAAAATATTTTTGCCTTTGTGTATTTGGTAATATCATGCGTTACTGTAAATGTACCAAATGCACCAGAACCTTTAGCGTGCATTCTTCTTTCAGGAATTACCTCTCTGTCAAAATGAGCAAGCTTTTCAAGAAACCAAAAATCTTGTAACAGCATTGGACCTTTTTTCCCTGCTGTCTCTACATTTTGATTTTCAGCTATCGGTCTGCCCGAAACCGATGTGAGTTTTTTCTTTTCATCTTTCATGTTTTGTTGTTTAAGTAATAAATTTATTATCGTTTTAAATGCCTACGTTTATGGTGGATTTTGTTGTAGGCGTTAAGAGCGCTGCGCTTTCCTAAACACCGAACCCGCGCGCCTTTTAAATTTAATCAATTTGCGCGGACTTTAATCCGCCAATCTCAATATTATCAAAGGAGCCAACAATAAATGTAAGCTTGTTGTTATTGTTCGTTTTTATTCTTTTCCTATTCCAGTTTTATTGATATGATCTAGTAAGGCAATTTCCAAATCATCACATATTTCCCAAAATTTATCATCCATTTCTTCAATATCATTTTCAAGCTGATCTTCAGAGAATTTATCAAATTGCTTTTGTCTGGCATTAGGTCCACTGGGTATTCCTTTGGGAAAATAAACCTTATTAAACTCACGTAATTGATTTGCAATTGAACTGAAATTCAAGTATTCTAAATCTTCGATTGCATCCCCGTTTTTATCAGCTCCATGATTTATATAATGATCCCATAGCCCATCAGTCGTTAATGGTTCTATGTTAAACCAAACTCGTTGTTCTCGAGTCAATTTACTATAATCTGAAAAACCAATATCTACTATTTTTTCCCACGCAGATTGGGCTTCTTCTCTTGTCATAAATTCAATGTTTTGTAGAATGCATCATAACGTTGATGGTGGCTTTTGTTGTAGGCTCTAATAGCGCTGCGCTTTCATAAACACCGAACCCGCGCACCTTTTAAATTTAATCAAATTGTGCGGACTTTAATGCACTACTCTCAATATTAGCAAAGAAGCCTACAATAAATGTAAACTAATTGTTAGCAACCGTGCTTAATTAGTCTCTCAAGGTTAGTATGCCTTTGTCATTTAACACTTCAGTCAAGGCAATTTTTAATTGATTAAATTTTGAATCATCGATCGACAAATCAATCTCAATAGTTAAATCACCATACTTCATGTGAAATTTATTTTTATATAAGTCAACAGAAAAATTATCCAAATCTCCAGATTTATCAGAATCGCTTAACTCAATATAATAATAGTCTGTCTCAAATTCATCCTCGGAATAAGTACGTTGAAACATCAAATATTGTTCAAGGGGATTTATTATCTCATCAAAAGATTTATCTTCATCGCCCGAATCTATAATATCAGAAAACGAAACTGTTAATCCAGAATCCGAATTATCTATAATTAATTCTTTGCAAGAAAAATTCATTTAATCAGAAGTTAAAATAGTGGTCGAAGTATGGTTGCTAATCGAGTCACGCAAGGGAATTTCACCCTCACGTTCTCACGGAACCGTGCTTGAGACTCTCACCTCACACGGCTCTTCTTGTTTATAAATCACAAGGTATAAATTACCTACGGATGTACCAATTCCCAATGCGGAAATAATCTAGGATATTTCTTATACTGCGCACGCAACCAATATCGACTTGCGTACTTGTACAAACCTTTCTCCCACTTTACCCATTTTAACAGACGTGCATTCAGTTGATTCCACACATAGAACATTGTCCGTTTATACCACTTATGATAGTGATTCATAAGTCCATTTATAATTGGACGTAGCTCCTTTGCAACCTCCGCTAACGACTTACGTTTCTTATGAATTTGCATCTCCTTGAATTTTCTAAGTATACTACTTTTAGATTGCATACTTACAAATATCCTTGGCACTAAACATGCCTTTCCTTTAAACGTAACCATTGCTAGACGTATAGTGAAACCTAGAAAATCGAAACTCCTAGGATAACTTTTAGAAGCCTTACCTCTCACGTGTACAATCTTGGTTTTAGTCAGATGCAAACTAAGTTTACATGCTTCCATACGTTCTCGTATTTCATTAAGTACATGTATTGCTTGTTTCTCTGTACTACAGTGAACAACAATATCGTCTGCATACCTTTCGAAAGGCTTCTCATGATGCTTCTCTTCCATCCACTTATCGAAGACTACATGTAAGAACAAGTTCGACAACAAGGGGCTTATTACACCCCCCTGTGGTGTCCCAAATTCTGTACGCTGAAGATTCCCATCGCGTTTTAGGACACCTGCTTTCAACCAACGCTCCACATAAAGCAATATCCATTTTGCATTGCAATAATGGTTAACTGCTTTAAGCATGAGTGTATGATCAATGGTGTCGAAGAAACCTTTGATGTCTAGGTCTATCACAAAGTTGTAATTGAAACTATTGTAGTTCGCTTGCGCTACTGCATCGTGACAACTACGCTTTGGACGATAACCAAAGGAGCTTGAATGGAAAATTGGTTCGAGTATTTTCTCAAGATGCACACGTGCTACTTCTTGGGCAATACGGTCTAAAAGTGTGGGGATTCCTAACAAGCGTGTACCGCCCGTTTTCTTAGCAATTTCTGTTTGGCGCAAAGACTGCGGAAAGTATGTGCCCGAAGTCAATCGATTCCAAAGTTTATATAACTCAGTTTTCTTATGTGCTTCTAGATATGACCAATCCATTTGGTCTACACCTGCACCGCCGTTATTGGCTTTCACTTTCTTGTAAGCCTGCCACACCATTACTTTGGTAATTGGTTGTGATTTTGTTTCAAAATAATCTGTCATCCCTTTGCAGGTTGTAAATATATTTTCAAAACTAAACAAGCCAAGTCCTTCGCTCCACTATCTTTCAATAGCTTCATTACTACTACGGCTTGGTCTGTCACCTGCATCTCTAGCCATCCTTGCTAGTTTGTTTCCTCTATTCGAGTTAGCAGAACGATACAGATTTCTCTTGTTCCTTAAAACAGCCTATGATGTATTCCTGCCACCTTTACCCCGGATGTCGTGTAACCAGTAATCAGGTTGCCGTTACACTCTTCTCGCAAATATAACCGTAGCTACTTGCTTTCGACATCGCATCCACCTTAACGAGGTTTAATAGGTGGTTCAATTTATTCAGCTCTACATCACGCACCTACAGGCATCTTTGCGCCCGTTTTTCCTTATCGCTCACCACAATAATGTTTCCAGCTATTGCAGCATAAGGTGGTTTGAAAACTACGCCTGAACGTCGTATTCGGAAGACCATAATTTGTTCTTTCTTAATTTTAATTTCTTAGCCATTCGCTTCGCTTGAACTCTACAAAAATTAAAATAAAACAAATACCCTTCCATCTGTTTTAAAGCATTCACATTTCCTTGAATAAAATGTGATTCAAGACACACACGGCTATGGTGGCTTTTGTTGTAGGCTTTAAGAGCGCTGCGCTTTCCTAAACACCGAGCCCGCGCAACCTTATAAATTTAATCAAATTGCGCGGACTTGAAAGCACAAATCTCAATATTATCAAAGAAGCCTACAATAAATGCCACTAATTGTTAGCAACCGTTTAAATAAAAACTCTCTTAAAGTGCCAATGCATTTATTAAAAACGAATGAAAAAGCCGATTCAAAATCCGATTATCAAATTAAAAAAAATATCCGATAGAACATAAATACAATTTGGTTAAGCTACAGTTTATTAAAAGTTATTTTATATTTTGGTGTCGAATCAAGTCATTTAAGCGAATCTGAATCCGATTAAAACGTATTATTAATTGGCACAAAAAATAAAATGAAATAAATATTCGGAATCCAATTTATAAACATCAAATCTTCGAAATCGATCTAGCCAAAGCAAAAGAAAAAATATCAATTAGAGTTCAAATCAAACCGTTAAAAATATTGGGCTGATTAGAAAACCCTGTTGTAAAATGGTTGCTAACGGTTCTCGGCTTGGCGAAGGTGGCGATTTTCACCACAAATGTTGATACGAAGTAGGAACTTCAAACTTACGAAAAAGTTTCAAACGAAGCACTAAACCGCCACTTTTGCCAAGCCGATGTTACCTGCTGGCGTTCTTGTCCGCCCACTATTTAGGTGTTGTTTAATAATTCAATGATAGTCCAACACCCAATCCCATATCACTGTCATAATGCGTTCTTATAGCCATATTTTTGTTGATAATGTACTTTAACTCTGCCATATATTCAAAATCGGTATTGACCATAAAACCTGCTCTTATTCTTTTAGAAATCGGTATGTCCTCACGCATTAGCGATAAACGGACAATTCCATCGTGATATACTTCTGCCTGAAAATTAATGAGCATTGGCAAAGTGTACATAAAACCTAAACTAACGGCTCTGCGGGTATCTTTCTCGTTTTTCTGACCGAATAAATTGGTTTCGTGTTCGTCCATTCCCATTTTTCGGTATCGGTAATCAAAACCGATAAACGGCATAAACCATTGCGCTTTTCCTATATATCTTCCTAAATGGGTTTCCACCTCGTAACCGTGCATATCATTGTAACCCAAACGCCATTCTGTTCCTAAAGACCATCTTGCATTTTGAACCATCGCTTCTCCATCATTTCCATTGGTTGCAAAATCGTTTTGAGCCATAAAATGTGGCATATTGCTTTCTCTTTGCAATTTATTGTAGGCTTGTTTTTTGTTGGGTAAGTATGGATTTTGGTAGTCATCAACTGCAAAAACTCTATTCATCCCGCCCATCATATGATAAAGGATATGACAGTGAAAAAACCAATCTCCTTCTTCATTAGCTAAAAACTCAATGGTATCGGTCTCCATTGGCATTATATCCAACACATTTTTTAGGGGAGAATATTCGCCTTTACCATTAATTACCCTAAAATCGAAACCGTGCAAGTGCATTGGGTGTCGCATCATTGAGTTATTATGAATGGTAATTCGTAGAATTTCGCCTTTCTTAACTGGTATTTTATCAACTTCTGAAAGTATTCTATTATCCATACTCCACACATAACGGTTCATATTTCCTGTAAGGGTAAATTTGAGTTCCCTTACTGGTGCATCTTTTGGTAGTGTTGTGTTGTATGGTGATTGTAGCATTGCATAATTCAGGGTTTTGATTTCTCCCAAAGCATTTGCATTGTAACGGTTGGGATCATTTTCCATATTCATATTGTGCTGGCTATGGTCTTCTTTCTGCTTAGAATCGCCTGTAATTTCTGGATACATTACCACATTCATATCCATTTGGTTCAGGCTCATTTTCATTCCCATATCGTCAAGGTTACCGTCCATCTTCATCATATCGTTCATCATCTTCATTCCTTCAAAATATTTCAATTTGGGAAGTGGGGAAATGAGTTGTTTGATGCCATTACCCACAAAGTAGCTTGCCGACTGTGTTCTGTCTTCGGTGGTTGCTAAAAATTCGTAAGCAACACCGTCATCAGGAATGGTAATAACAATATCATAAGTTTCAGAAACCGCAATAATTAGTCTATCGACTTCGACAGGTTCTACATCATTGCCGTCATTTGCAACTACGGTAATTTTACCGCCTGCATACCGCAACCAAAAATAGGACGAAGCACCACCGTTTGAAATTCGAAATCGTACTTTATCGCCTGCTTTTAGAGTTTTGCCATCAACCGTTCTTAAATCGGTCGTATGATTTCCGTTGATTAAAATTTTGTCATAATAAACATCGCTTACATCCATTGCCAACATACGTTTCCATTCGTTCTTTATTTTTGTTTTAAAATGTCCTTCTCTAATGGCTTCTGTGTAAGACTGTGTTGCATTTTTTTTGATGGCAGACCAATCATTGGCATTATGCAACATTCGGTTGATGTTATCGGGATTTAAGTTTGTCCATTCACTTAAAATAATAGGAACGGTAGGTAAATCATCAATTCCTTTTCTAAAGGTTTTATCATCATCCTTTTTCTTCATTATAAAACTACCATACATTCCAATCTGCTCCTGTAACCCTGAGTGTGAGTGATACCAATGCGTTCCGTGTTGAATGATTGGGAAACGATAAGTATATGTTGTTCCAGGTTCAATTGGTTTTTGTGTAAGCCAAGGCACACCATCTTCTTTATTGGGTAGGAATACACCGTGCCAATGCAATGAAGTACTTTCCTTTAATTGGTTGTGTACTACAATTTCAGCAGTATCGCCCTCCGTAAAAGTTAGGGTAGGCATTGGTATTTGACCGTTTACTGCAATGGCTCTTTTTTCTTTTCCTGCATAGTTTACAAGTGTGTCTTTTACGTACAAATCGTATCTCACAACCTTTTGAGCGAAAAGAGAAGTTGTCGCCAATAATATTAGAGCTATCGGCAACAGTTTTTTATAAATATTTTTTTTATTATCCATTTTAAGAATTTCATTTTTAAATTTTAATAGTTCTCAATCTTAACGCATTAACAATTACAGATACCGAGCTAAAACTCATTGCCAAGGCGGCTATCATAGGTGATAATAATATGCCGAAGGATAGAAATAACACACCTGCTGCGATGGGAATGCCCAATACGTTGTAGATGAATGCGAAAAACAGGTTTTGCTTGATATTTCTCATTACTGATTGACTCAATTTTTGAGCTTTTACAATGCCGTGTAAATCGCCTTTCACCAAGGTTATCATCGCACTTTCGATAGCGACATCCGTACCTGTACCCATTGCAATGCCTACATCACTTTTTGCTAATGCCGGGGCATCATTTATACCGTCTCCTGCCATTGCTACAACTTTACCCTGTTGTTGTAACTTTTCCACTTCTCTCAATTTATCTTCTGGCAGCATACCGGCTTTAAAATTTGTTAGACTAAGTTCAGTCGCTACGGCTTGTGCTGTGTCGTGATTATCGCCTGTTAGCATTATCACATCAATGCCTTGCTTTTGAAGTTCTGCAATCGCTTTCTTACTGGTTTCTTTGATTTTGTCGCCTATGACTACATAACCTACAACCTTTTTATCGACAGCTAAAAATGATACGGTTTTACCTTGTTGCTGATGTTTTTTCGCTTCATCCTGCATAGAAGATGTAATTTCAGCATTCGCATATTCCATCATTTTCGGATTACCCAAAGCCACTTTTCTACCTTCAATTGTAGCCTCAACTCCTTTGCCGGTAACTGCACTGAAATTTTCCGATTTTATAATTTCTGCATTTTGTTCTTTGCTATACTTCACAGTTGCTTCTGCTAAAGGATGTTCGCTGTTACTATTTACAGAAGCAATATATTGTAACACTTTTCTTTCATCGTAGTCGGCATTAAAAGTACCTATTTTTACTACCGTTGGCTTTCCTTCGGTAATCGTTCCTGTTTTATCTATAATTAAGGCGTTTACCTTGTTCATCTTTTCAAGTGCTTCTGCATTTTTAATCAACACTCCATTCTGAGCACCTTTGCCTACGCCAACCATAACCGACATTGGTGTTGCTAATCCTAATGCACACGGGCAAGCAATAATTAAAACAGCAATGGCATTGACCAAGGCATACACGTAAGCAGGTTCCGGACCCCATATCGCCCATACGGCAAAGGTTATCAGAGAAATTATAACCACAACCGGAACAAAATATCCTGAAACTTTATCTGCTAAATTTTGAATCGGTGCACGGCTTCTACTGGCATCATTCACCATCTTAATGATTTGAGAAAGTAACGTGTCGCTACCTATTTTTTCTGCTTTCATCAAAAAGGATTGGTTGCCATTGATGGTGCCACTACTTACGTTATCGCCATTGGTTTTATTTATGGGAATAGGCTCACCCGTAATCATAGATTCGTCAATAGTGGTGTGGCCTTCGGTTATCACACCATCTACCGGAATTTTATCGCCTGGTTTTACTTTGAGAATATCGTTTAATTCAATTTTATCTATGCTTACTTCAACTTCTTCATTATCGACCATTTTAATGGCTTTGTTCGGGGCCAATTTCAATAATTCTTTTACTGCTGAATTGGTTTTGCTGTGGGCACGAGCTTCTAATAATTGTCCTAAAAGTACCAAGGTTAAGATAACGGTAGCTGCTTCGAAATACACGTGAACTGCGCCAAAATGTGTTTTGAATTGGCTTGGAAACACATCCGGGAAAAGCATTCCAAACACGCTAAATAACCAAGCTACACCTGCACCAATTCCTATTAGCGTAAACATATTGAGCTTCCACGTTATGATGCTTTTATAGGCACGTTCAAAAAACATCCAGGTGGCATAAAACACCACCGGAATGGATAATGCAAACTGAACCCAATTCCAATATTTTTGATCCATTACTGCATACAATGGATTACTGGGAACCATTTCGCTCATTGCGATTACGAAAATGGGCAAGGTGAATAGTGTAGCTATCCAAAACTTTTTTAAAAGCTTCTTATATGTTTTTTCTTCTGCTGAAAGGTCGGGTTGCATAGGCACTAAATCCATTCCGCAAAGAGGACAAGCACCAGCTTGGTCTTTTACTATTTCGGGGTGCATCGGGCAGGTCCATTGTTCTGATGAAGTACTCGATAAGTTTTGCTCTTCAACTAAATCCATTCCGCAGACAGGGCAATTGCCCTCTTTGGAATATGTTTTATCTCCTTCGCAATGCATCGGACAATAAAATGTACCTGTTCCATTTCCTTTTGATGTTTCTTTTTTAGCTTCGGAAATGTGGTGGTGTTCTCCCGATTTGTGAATGCTATATTTCCCACCGTCCTTCTTTAAAGCCTCTTGAAAGGTTTCAAGTGGAATGTGTTTTTCCATTTCAATCGTAGCTTCGGCTTTTTTTAAATCAACTGTTGCTTTTGAAACTCCTTTAACTTTTGAAAGGGCTTCTTCTACGTGACTGCGGCAACCGTTGCAGGTCATACCGTGTATATGATAAGTGTATTTCATTTTTTTGTTATTTAATAAAAGCGTAGCCGTAAAAAATGACTACGCTTTTGTGTAAATTATTTAATTGTTTCTGTTGTTTTGCCACAAGAAAGCATAGAAGAACCGTAATACGGGTTTTTGATTGCATTTTCCTTACTCAACCAATTGGCACCTTTTCCATCGTTAAACATTGGGCAATGCTGATAATAAACAGAAGTTTCCTGTTTTGAAACTTTTATCAGTTTGTAGATATTGTCGGAAAGCGATGTAAAGTGGTCTCGCTGATGTCCTACGTCTTTCGTTTCAGCAATATGTTCTGCGTCAAAGGCAAGGTCTTTCATTACTTTCATCCAAACAGTGTGTTCCTCTGTCGTCAATGTTTCCATTTTTACTGATGAAATAGCGTTACTCAAATCTTTGGCTTTTGCAGACGCAGTATTGCCGTCTGATTTTACCAACGCATCTTTTATGGAAAAATAATTGTCAAATACCGCTTTCAGTTGGTTAGTATTTTGCGGTGTTTCCGTCATTGCCGAATGGTCGTGCATTTCCGTTTTTGAAGTATCGATTTTTGACGTTTCCGTCTTTGTAACTGTTTTATTTACTCGTTCGTATTGGCAACATTCAGGCAGTTTTGCATACACGTCATCAGGGGCAAGAAATTTATCACTGTCGTAACCTGATAATGCAATGCGTTTCAAGATTTCGTCTTGATTGGTCTTTTTTGCATCGTATGTAATGGTCGCCGTTTTTGTGTCTTTGTTCCAATCCACTTCGGCTGTTTTTTTAAGGTTTCCTGCTTTTTCTATGGTAGTTTCACACATACCACAATTACCGTAAATTTTTACGGTTTCGGTTTTTGAATTTTTGATTTGAGCGTTACCCACTCCGAATGACAACATTACCAATGTGGTCATTAAATATTTTAATGAGTTCATTATTGAAAAATTTAAATTTTTGAAAATAATTAATTGTGAAAGCAATTTATTTGCTTTCAATTGGACAAACCTATGGCTGTCAAAGCAAGAGATTAGCCTATTTTTGGCGGTAGCCAAATAGAATGGAAACCCGAAGAAACATAGGTTTTTGTGTATGCAATTGTTACCTTTTCGAGAAAGATGTTATGATATTTCATTTCGGTAACAAAAGGAAGTGCAATAGTAAGAAGTGCAGTCGGGCAATGACAGGAAGGGTTTTTACATTTCCCACCGCAACCATCATCGTTTTTGTCTTTCTGTGAATGACTTTTACAACAGTCTTTCTTTTCTGTCTGAGAATTTTCTTTTTTGCAACAAGACTTTTCGGTTTTTTCTGCTGGTTTACCACACGCATAAGTCTGTGTTGGTGTCAAAAAGAAACCAAGCATCAAAATCAGCAATATGGAAATTTGTCTTGTCATACGTTTAATGATACAAAAGTACACATTTTTTTCGTTCGTTTGGTTTTGTTAGCACGGTCGTTCTTACGCTTGCAGGTAACGTTTTGCGGCTACCCGAAGGGCGGGACTTTCACTACAAAACTTGATTTGAAAAACTAATGTTAAATTTAGCGCAAAGCTTCCTTTAAAACACGAAACCCCGCCTTTTGGGTAGGTGCTGTTAGCGTTCTGTTTTAATTATCGTAGTTTCAATTGTCAATATTATGAAATATTTAAATCTTCACTTAATTTATTTGCTCTATATAAGCCATTTTCAATAATTTACCTATTTGAGTTAATAAAACAACAAATTTTAGTCAAATTAAAGTAATCAATACTTAATTTTTCCTAAATTAAGGCTACATTTGAAAAATAACTGCAATTTTATCATTAATTTAGGATTATGATACTAGAATTAAAAGTAAAAAATTTTCGATCAATTAAGGATTGGCAAAGTTTTTCGATGCTTGCTGAAAATAAAGTTAAGGAGCACGACAATACAATATTCGAAAATGCTGGTCAAAATATCTTGGGAACTGCAATAATTTACGGTCGAAATGCGTCTGGAAAAAGTAATATTTTAAAAGCATTTCGAGCAATTCAGTTTATGGTAACGGAATCTGCTGAATTTAAGATTGACAAGGAAATCCCACCATTTCAGCCATATAAACTAGATGAGAGTTGTTTGAAACTACCAACGGAAATATATATTGACTTTATTGCAAAAGACAACATTCGATATGTTTATGAAATAGGGTTTACTGCAACAAAAATAACGTATGAAAATTTGAAGTTTTATCCTAAGTCTCAACCTGCAACTTTGATAGAAAGGAAGTATGGAGAACCTATTAAGTATGGAGAATACTTAACTGGAAGAAAAAAAGATATTGAGGAAAAGCTTTACGAAAACCAACTATTTCTTTCTAAAGTCAGTACTGATAAATTGGAAGGTCTTACATCTGCATACTTGTTTTTTTCAGAAGGTATATATGTTTCAACTTTTCACGACACTAAATATGACAATCTTTTAATTCAAACATTTACGAATAAAATGGCTAAAAATGATATTCCTTTTTTTAAAGAAAATATCAATAATTTAATGCGGGTTGCAGATACTGGTATAGATTGCATTGATATTAAAGAAATCAATACCGATACATTGCCAGAAGAAATGTCGGATGAGAAAAAACAAGAGTTAGTTGAAAAATATAAACACAAAATAAGAACCATACATAAAAAATTTGATGGCGAAAAAGAGGATGGGATTGTCGAATTTAAATTGACCGAGGAATCTACAGGAACAATTAAATTACTGGCTATGGGAGGTTTGATACTTGAAGCTTTGGCTGATGGGCAAGTTCTTGTTGTTGACGAACTAGACAAAAGCTTGCATCCAAAGCTAACACGAGCCTTAATAAATATTTTCCATTCTAAGAAGACAAATCCTAATAGTGCTCAGTTAATTTTTGCAACTCATGATGTTTCACTTTTAGACAATGAATTATTTAGAAGAGATCAAGTTTGGTTTGCAGAAAAAGAATATGAAGGTTATAGTCATTACTATGCAATTTCTGACATCCCAGGTGTTAGGCCAAATGCTCCATTTGAGAAATTATATATGAGTGGCAGTTTTGGGGCTAATCCTGTTATTAATGAAATCGAACTTAATTTTCAATTTTAATGGGGAGATATAGAGAACATCGGAAGAATATTTTTTTTAATAAGCGTGGATTGATACTATGCGAAGGGGAAACAGAAGAAAATTATTTTAAAGGGTTAATTTCCCAGCCAAAATATAAAAGGAAATTTCAACCTATTAGTGTAAGGGTGTTTAAGCCTAAGGACCATTCTCCATTTGGAATGGTGAAAGAAGCAAAGCGCTTGATAAGTATAGCAAAAAGCGAAAAAAACCCTTATCATTTTGTATGGGTTATGTTTGATAGAGATGGGCACGCTAAAATACCTGATGCATTTGAATTAGCAAGGACATCAACACCTGAAATAAAAATTGTATTTACTATCCCTTGCTTTGAATATTTTGTTCTTTTACATTTTGAAAAAACAACAAAACCCTTTAATAAATGTGATGATGTAATTCATCACATAAATAAAAATTGGTTGCCAGATTATGAGAAGGCTACAAACATATTTGATACTTTGTTACCACAAAAAGATGAAGGGCTAAAGAACAGCGCATGGGTTGTAAATCAATTTAATGATGAAATTCAATCCGGCAAACGAATTTATGAACTATCATCTTATTCAAATGTTCATGACTTGGTTAATTTTTTATACACACTTATCGAAGAAAAGGAAAAATAATTTTTCGATTGAACTACGGTTATTGAATAGAATATTCTAATTATTATCGTTTGTCTGATATTTTCACCTTTCAAAATGAACGCTAACGGTTTGTGTATGGTTAGTGGCGGATTAAGAAGCACTTAACTTTTGGTTTAACACTTGGTTTATTAAATGCTAAACTCTTGAAATCCAACACAAAACCGCCATTAACTATACACGTTGTTGTACAGCGTTTTTATTATTCAATCGGTATGTAAAGGTCAACAATTGCCTTTCTTTCGGGATGCTCATTAAAGTTGTTATGATAAATCTCGAAAGGGTTTTTGTCAGCTTTTTTATATCCGTTTTCATTCATCCATAAAAATAGTCCCGTCCACGATTTCTCAAATTCATTCAGCCCAATTTCAAAACTACCTACAATAAATTTTCCTTTTTGAATTGAAGTTAGTCCAATTTCGCCATCCGCTTCAACTGTTTTATTTAGCAAAATCGAAGCACTCATTCTTACTTTGTTCGGTTCTGTAACTTTAAAACTGTCGTGATAAATCGTAACCATTTTAGTTTGTTCATTCATCAAACCTTGAGGTGTAGCCCATTTCATTAATTTTTGATAGGCAGATTCAAGATTTTGTGGTCCAATACTTGACACATACGCCAAATCCATTTTTGGCATTTCTTTAATTTCAATTTTTGCATTCATTTCTGTCCATTTTTTTAGATTATTAATGATGCAAATGTATTTTTCATAGTCAGGATATTCTTGTCCATTCTTGCTTTTAAGTTGACGAATCTTGCTAAATTTATTCGGATTTTGGTTTTTAAATTCAGTCGGGCTTACTCCAAAATACTTTTTAAATGCTCTGGAATAGGAAGAATTATCACTAAATCCATATTTATGTGCTATTTCAGTTGCTGTTATGTTTTTATGTAACAAATCAGATGCTGATTTTTCTATTCTTTTTCGTTTTACGTATTCATTTAGAGTTTCTTCTGTAACAAACTTGAAAACTCGATGAAAATGAAATGGTGAGAAAAAAGCAATTTCCGAAACTGCATTTAACGATAAGTCCGATTCCAAGTTTTGGTCAATAAACTCAAAAACTCGGTTAATTCGATTTTTGTAATCAGCTTGTATTTCTTTATCTGTTAATGTCATTTCTTAAATGCTGTACAACGGTGTTGCTTGCTTTTGTTGTTGGCCTTGAAAGCACCTTGCTTTCCTAAACG
>ERZ724508.327-NODE-327-length-34611-cov-6.233737_pt1 | contig 34611 bp, 34 predicted proteins | sample MGYA00376041_ERZ724508 | MGnify/ENA primary metagenome ERZ724508 (study PRJEB28724, sample SAMN07190887) | wastewater metagenome | isolation source: effluent of sewage treatment plant in Hong Hong | place: USA: Christiansburg, Virginia | collected 2016-03-01 ...
TTCTTAAATTTAATCCAAATTCTAGCTATAAATCCGCTTAACTAAACGACATTGATTCACAATTCATAATTCATAATTCAAAATTCATAATTCAAAATTAAAAAAACATATGTTAGATCAACTTATTCAAATGGCTCAACAACAGTTGGCGCCTCAGCTTCAACAAATCGGCGTTCCTTCAGATAAGGTAAGTGGCGTATTTAATGTTGCAAAAGACACGGTAACGGATAGCTTAAAAAATGAAGCAACGAGTGGTGGACTTGATACTATCATGAGTATGTTTAATGGCAATGCTGCAGGTTCACAATCAAACTCCATGATATCCTCTTTATCCAATAACTTTGTTGCTTCATTAGCAAGTAAGTTAGGTATGGACCAATCTATGGCTACTAAAATTTCAGGACTTGTAATTCCATTTATTATGTCCAAATTTTCGAGTTCAGAAACAGGCACAGCTTCATCTGCAACAGATTTAGTTTCTCAATTAGGCTTTGGTGATATTGGGAGTTCACTAGGAAATATACTAGGGGGGAAAGATAAAGGAAGTGATTTATTGGGTGGTTTAGGGAAATTATTCTAAAAATTACTTCTTTAATCTAATTCAAAGGTCTGAATAGGTAACTATTCAGACCTTTTTGTTTTAAAGGTATCAAATTGAGTGTTATATTTGTTGTTAAATTTTAAAAATGGAATCTTCAGGAAATTATCTAAAGGAATTACTTTTCAATAGCACATTGCGGGTAAAATTATCTGCCTTATTTTTAATTGCAATGTACATCTTGCCAATTATTTCTAATTTGGTAATCATTGCCTTGTTTGCCACCCATATTGACAGTATTAAAGATTGGGAACAAAGTACTATTCTAATCTTAGGTATCGTATTATTCTTCACATCTAGCTTTTCAATCACATCTACCACTCTACTATCGGTTGTTTGTGGGTACCTTTTTGGATGGATCAGCTTTCCTGTATTACTAATCATGTTTAGTGTGGGGTCTCTTTTAGGATATTTTTTAGCAAATGTATTTGACAAAGGCACCATTATGACTTGGATTAAGACAAATGAAGTTGCGTATAATTTTATCGTAAAGTTAAATCAACGTGTAAATCTGATGGTTTTTGTAATGCGTTTAACGCCCATCTTACCTTTTACTGTTACAAATATTTTATGCTCGTATTTATCTGTTCCATTGAAAAATTATTTAGGAATGGGCTTTATTGGAATTGGAATACGCACGCTAGCGATGGTATATACAGGCTCACAAATTAGTTCTATCATAAATATAGATGATGATCCTGTATACAAAGCTCAAAAAATCGGATTCTTAATTTTATCTTTTGCTCTTTTTGGTCTTTTATATTATTTAGTCATGAAACAAAAAGATAAAATTATAAACGAATAAACGTATCCTATTAATAATTAATTTATACTTCAAACAAATCTATAAATGAAAAAACTTCTACTTTTATTCTCCCTATTTTTAACGGGGATTTACGCAGCATTCGGTCAAGCTGAAGGCAGCGTTGTTTCAGCAACAGCTCGTGCTGGTGTTGCAACAACTTTTGTTACAGATTACCACAGTATAGGTATTAACCCTGCAAATTTGGGTTTACGTACCAAATATGAAACAAAACATTTTACCTTTGGCCTTTTAGAAACCAACATATCTGGCTTTGCAAAAGGTGTTACAAAAAGCCAAATGAAAAACTATCTTTTTTCTGGAAAAAGCTTAAGTGTAGACAATAAAGTGAACGCTTCAAACATCTTTGCACAAAATAATATCTCATTGAATATTGATGTTATGTTATTGGGAGCAGCTTACCAATCTGATAAGTTTGGCGGACTGGCTTTCAGCATAAATGATGTTGTTCGAAGCAATGCCAACATGTCACAAAACTTTACAGATATGGCTTTTACTGGTGGATTATCTACAACCTATTTTAATCAATTAAAATTAACTAATAACACTACTGTTACAAATGATCCAAGCCAATACAACAATTATCAAAATATTGGTATTGATTCGGCTATATCTACAAAAGGCTTTACCCCTGGACAGATTTTTAATGGTACAAGTATTAAAGCACATTATTACAGAACAATCAATGTTGCTTATGGTAAAGAAATTTTCAGAAATGAAGTTTTTAATGTAAGTGTGGGTGTAGGTGTAAAATATGTAATGGGATATTATTACATGAATGCACAGTCTGATAACGGTGTTATTACAGGTAAGGTAGCTGAGAATCCTTTGTTCTCTTCAGTATCTGAATCACTTAATCTTCCCAATTCCAACCAAAAGAACAGTTATATTAGTCCACAAGGTCAAGGGTATGGTTTTGATCTTGGCGTTACAACAGAAATTTATGACAAGTTAAAAATAGGAGTTTCATTATTGAATGTAGGTAGTGTTAAGTATACCCGAAACACATCAACTATTCAAGAAGATACGATTCATGGATTAAAATATGACAATAGTACGGGCGATGCCTTAAAGAAATCCATTAATTGGACCCCAAGTAATTCATTTAAGGTAAACCTTCCAACAACACTCCGCCTAGGTGCTAGCTTAAGCTTATTTCAAAAGAAACTAGAAATAGGTGGTGACATTATTGTACCTCTTAATAAAGAAGCTGGAAATATCAATAAAGCAATATATGCTTTGGGTGGAGATGTACAGTTAAAGAACTGGATTAAACTTTCATCTGGTGTTTCTATTGGAGGCAATTTTGCAAATAATATTAATGGTTATGCAACCCATGTTTGCGTGCCATTGGGAGCAACATTTATAATGGGAGAAACGGGTAATTGGGAAATTAGCCTAGCAACGCGTGATATCATAAGCATCGTGGACTTTAATGGAAAAAGCCCACTTTATTCAGCAGGCTTGTGCGGGATAAGATTTAGAATGTAATTTTATATAAATTAGAATAGAGCGTAGAAGACACGTTCTATTCTAATTTCTTTTTTAAGTTTCCTTCCATATTTTTTTTAACAGAAATGGAGTTGCAAACGTTGTTACGATACCAATCAAAACTAAAATAGAAAACGTACCATGGTTTATAAAACCTGCTTTTAAAGCTATATCTGCAATCACCAACTCCATTATTCCTCGTGCATTTAATCCCACACCAATTGTTAATGCATCGTTGTGATTATAGCCTGCAAACGTACTTCCCAAATAACCACCTACAATTTTACTTGCAAAAGACACAAAAATAATAACCACTAAAAATGGAATATTATAAAGTGTATCCATTTGGAATTGCAAACCCACCGTTGCAAGAAATATAGGAACTAAGAATCCCATAGCAATTGTAGAAACACTTTTTTCAACTATTTTAAAATTTTCTTTACCTAACAATTCATTGCTCAATAACATCGCTCCGAAAAATGCGCCAATTACAAAGTGCAAACCAACGGCTTCCGAAACACTCGCAAATGCTAAAATAAAAACGAAAATAATGGCAAATAAGGATTCTTTACTTTTTAATGTCCCAACCATTCGATCAATTTTCATTTTAGTATAATTTTTCTTTTGAGACAAACGATCTACGATTCGGAAAGATATATATACCAATAAAATAAAAGCTATCAATTTCAGTAAGGTAAAGCCTACGGAAATGCCAATGTTACTTAATGAAATTTGATTGTAATCTTTACCAGAGGATTTAATTCCATCCATTAAAATACCCAGTATTGATAGAGCAACCACATCATTAAAAATAGCTGCAGAAACGATTTTGTTTCCTATATCCGTATGGAGTTTCCCTAAATCCATCAATATCCGAACACTAATAGGGAGTGCTGTTATGGAAATACATAAGCTTATAAATAAGGTTTCTACTATTTCTAAATCAAAGGCATATCCAACAAGTAACCCTGAAAAAAGTGGGACAAAAAAACCAGCAAGCGATATAAATAAATTCCGTCCCTTTAATCCCTCAATAATGTTTACAACATTAATTTCCATACCTGCAATGATCACAAGCATAAATACACCTAATTGTGAAAACACATTCAATTCTGAATTAACGTGTATGATATTTAATACCGATGGGCCTAATAATATACCTGCTAAAATTTCGCCCATCATGGCAGGCTGACCAATGCGTTCCATTAGCTCTCCCATTACCCGAGCAAAAGCTAACAACAATAATAATACTACAAAAAAAGGAAGCTCTGCAATTGGCTCCAATACATGATTCATAAATCCCCAACAATTATATAGCTCCTTTGATATAATAGAAAAATAGCTTGTTCAATGAACAAGCTATTTTATGATTTACATCACGTCTAAATCTTCATCTATTTCATCTCTCCAAGCAATAATACCGCCTTCTAGATTATACAAATTTTCATATCCAAAATTGCTCTCTAAAAACGTAATTGCATTTGCACTACGCTTGCCACTGCGGCAATGCACAATTACTTGTTTATCTTTAGAAATTTTATCTACGTTTTGAGGTATCGTTCCAAGTGGAATTAATTCACCACCGATTTGGGCAGATTCAAATTCAGCAGGTTCGCGTACATCTATTAATTGTATATCCGCACCTGAATCGATCAATGCCTTAAGTTCTGTTACGCTTATCTCTTTCATAATTCTGTAATATATTTAATATCAAATTTACTGTATTTCTTTAGCTATTTGAATGAAGTCAATATTATTTTTTCATGAACGAAGCATCATTTCTGCTCTTCTTTCATAGCTTTGGTAATCTCATCCATTTTTTTGACTTTATATTCAAAATCACCCTTCAGCTTATTTCGAATGTCATTTAATTGTTGCAAAATGTCATCAATACTATCAGGCAAAGCCTCTTCTAATAATTCACGCATCCGCTTAGCAAATGTTGGCGATTGCCCATTCGTAGAAATGGCAATTTTTAAATCACCTTTCTGAACAATAGAACCCAAATAGAAATCACAAAGTTCCGGAGTATCTGCCACATTAATGAGTACACCACCATTTTTTGCATCTAATTGAACTTGTGCATTTAACGGACGAATACACGTGGCTGCTACAACCAAGTCCATGTCAATTAAATCTGTTTGATTGTATTCTTTATAATTTAACGTTAATCCAGAATATTGAACAGACCAATCAACAATCTCTTTACTTATTTCAGGTGCAACAACATGGATTGTAGCAGCAGGACTATTCTTTAAAATTGCACCTATTTTTTCAGTACCAACAAGGCCTCCTCCAACAACAAGTACTTTCAGTTTATCCATTCTAAAAAAAACAGGAAAGAGTTCATTCCCTTTCCCGTTTTTATTCGTATTTAATATGTTATTTTCTGCATCCATAGTTTAATTCTATGTTAACTACAATTGTGCGTGGTATTTCAAGAACCAATAATTTCTTTTACTTTATGTTTCACAAAATCGGGATGCAATCGCACTACTTCGCCAATCACAATAACAGCAGGCGAAGATATACCCGACGCGGCAACATCTTGTACAATAGTGGAAACAACTCCGAGTACAAATTGTTCGTCTGGCATGGTACCATTATGAATAATGGCAACAGGCATTTCTGACTTGCCTTCATGTATAAATAACTGTACAATTTCGCTAAGCTTTGACATTCCCATCAATACAACAACTGTTGCATTTGATTTTGCAGCTAGCTGAATATCTGCGGAAAGTTGATGGTCACGAGTTGTACCAGTTAGTACCCAAAAACTATCGTTAATTCCACGGCGTGTTAACGGGATACGTTGCAATTCTGGAACAGCTATACTGCTTGAAATTCCTGGTATAACTTCGGTCTCTATATTGAAGGATTCAACGTAGACTAATTCTTCATGACCTCTTCCAAAGATGAATGGATCGCCACCTTTCAAACGCACAACATGGCCATGTTTCAGAGCATATTCAACTAATAATACATTAATTTGATCTTGTGGGAATTGACATATACCTTTCTTTTTTCCTACAAAGACCATTATTGCGGTAATGGGTGCAAAGCTTAAAATTTCATCGTGTATTAAAGCATCATACAAGACTACATCAGCAGATGATAAAGCCCGCATCCCTTTCAACGTTATTAACTCAGGATCGCCAGGACCAGCACCAACCAATGTTACTTTTGCTTTCTGCATATTATGCCGTAACAAGTGCTTTTGCTCTAAATGCTTTTATTTGAGCTATAAAAGATTCTACAAATGAAATATACGTATCTGCAAATTCTTTAGTTGGTTCAATTTCACTTACGCGTAATACATTTTCTGCAAACGTACCCGATGTAAATGAGAATTTATTTGTAGCAACTAAATGTTTATCAAAATCATTCATGATGCCTATTTGAGTATTACAAGAAACACCTTCGCCTGTCAAAATTGCTTTAGCGCCACATACAGCTGCTGCATAAGCAGCATAAATAGCATCTCCAAAAGATTCTTTTGATTGCAAACGTTTTGCCCATGCAAATTTTTCTTCTGTATCAATAATAAGCGTAGCTACTAAATCAATCATAACGCCAGCACATTCCCCAACACCAACTTCCGTAACATATTGCTCTTCGTGGCCCAAATCAATATAATCTTCCGCAGTTAATGTTTCCAAATCAGACAATGGTTTTAATAGTTTGTAGAAATACATTTTGTCTACGGCTATTTGTCTGCGGTAATAATCATTAAAATATTCGCCTTCTGTAGCATTTAAATCGTAATCATTCAAAATAACACGTACCGCTTCAACACAACGTCTTGTTGGTAATTTCAATACTTTATCTGCAATTGTACCTGTACCGTCAGGTTCCAATCCACCGCCTAGCATAACTTGCATAGCGGGTAAAACATTTACACCTTTTTTAATCGACATACCATGGAAGCCAATGTTACCAATCGTATGTTGACCGCAAGCATTCATGCAACCACTAATTTTGATTTTAATATTTTTATTGAAAACGGTATCTGGAAATTCTTCCAACAACATTTTTTCCAATTCAACAGAAAGTCCTGTACTACTAGATATCCCTAAGTTACACGTATCTGTTCCTGGACAAGCAGTGATATCTGCCGTACTATCAAAACCAGGTTCAGCCAAGCCAATTTCATTTAATTCATTAAACAAACCTGGAAGCGCTTCTTTTTTCACAAACTTCAATAACCAACCTTGGTTCACAGTTATACGAATGTCTTCCGATGCATATTTTTTTACAATTGCAGCAAATACACGTGCCTTATCACTTGCTAAATCACCTAAGTGTTGTTTTAATTGAACTCCAAAATATCCTTTTTGCTTTTGTTCAAATACATTTGATTTAACAAACCTTTCAAACTTAATAGCATCTACAGGAGTAGCTTCCACAAATGAATGAACAACAGGAAGGATCATTTCATCCACTAATGAGCGATCAATTTTATATGTTTTATCTTTAATCGCGTTACGTTCTTTTTCAACCAATTCTAAAAAAGCTTTAACACCAATACCATTAACTAAGTATTTCATACGTGCCTTATGACGCTTGGTACGCTCGCCATAGCGATCAAATACTCGGATCACAGCCGTAGTAAATGGAATCAATTGGTCTTCTTCTAAGAATTCATTTACTAATTGCGCTATAAAGGGTTGTGCGCCTAATCCGCCACCTACAAGTACTTTGAATCCACGAACTTCTTTCCCATCTAAAATTTTAACCCGTGGTATAAAACCTAAATCATGAATAAAACCGAAAGCTGTATCTTCTTCAGAAGTTGAAAATGAAATTTTGAATTTACGACCCATATCTTGACAGATTGGATTACGTAAAAAATATTCAAATAAATTATGCGCATAAGCAGATACATCAAATGGTTCCTTAGGATCTACTCCTGCTGTGTAAGATGCGGTAATATTTCTAACTGCATTCCCACAAGCACCACGCATGGTGATACCCACTTCTTCTAAATCATTCCAAACAAAAGCAGTGTTATCTAACTTAACGTAATGCAATTGTATATCTTGACGGGTAGTCAAATGTAAATTACTTGAGCCATATTTATCAGAAATATCTGCGATTCGAATAATTTGATCTGCAGTAACTTTACCGTAGGGTAATTTAATTCGGACCATCTGAACTCCTTCTTGACGTTGTCCATATACACCACGCGTCAATCTAAACGAACGAAACTTTTCAGAATCGATAATATTCGCTCTAAATCCTTTTATTTTTGAACTTAACTCAAGAATGTCTTCTTGAGCAGCAAGAGAAACCTGAGGTGCAAAATTAAAATCGGATGTATTTAGGGTATTACTATTCATGATTTTTGTGAATTTTCGTGTTTTGAAAGAGACTCCTTTGCGATTTGATATCAAAAGAAAGTTTAGACATCAAATTTAATAAATATTTTATAAATATAGACATTATCAAAATTTTATTTTAATTTTACAGTGATAAATACAGTAATAGCAAATATTATTTTGTTATTTATAGAAATAACAAATAAACAGTATCTATCTATGTTGTAGTCAAAAACTATATTTTGCTTTATAATTCATTTGTAAAATAATATTGGGATTATTCGATACAAAACAGCAAAATTAAACAACTACATGAATAGATTAAATGTCTAAAATCTGAGTTCTACAAATATGGAAATAGAATTAAACTTATTAAATAATGCCTACCATTTTGAAGCTAAAAATGAACAAGGCAACAGTATTTCTATCGATGCATCTCCAGCAATAGGCGGAGAGAACAAAGGTCCGCGACCAATGGAATTATTAATAATGGGTCTTGGTGGCTGCAGCGGAATTGATGTACTTAGCATTTTGCGTAAACAAAAAATTGAGCCTGAAGGGTTTCGAATCAAGTTGCATGCAGATCGAGAGAAAGATGCCGTTCCTTCCCTATTTACAGAGATATTAGTTGAATTTATTTTTAAAGGGAATATCGATCCAATAAAAGCAGAGCGTGCAGTAAAGCTGTCCATGGATAAATACTGCTCTGTTGCAAAGACCTTAGAAAAAACAGCAACAATCACGTATAAAATTACAATGGAATAATTGTTGATTTATAAAATCAACAATTATTCTAAGAAATAGATAACATAGAATCTGAAGAACGATGGAATATACCAATTTTGAAACACAAGCGATACGTACACAAACAGAGCGTAGTCAAAACAGGGAACACAGTACTCCTTTATACATGACTTCTAGTTTTGTTTTTGATGATGCAGAACAAGCACGTGCTATGTTTGCGGATGAAGTAAGCGGAAATATATACACCCGATTTTCAAATCCAAACAATTCAGAATTTATAGAAAAAATGTGTTTGATGGAAGGCGCTGAAGATGGCTTTGCTACTGCTTCTGGTATGTCTGCTGTCTTTTCTAGCATGGCACCTTTCTTAAATAATGGAGACCATTTATTATTGTGCAAATCGGTTTTTGGATCAAGCTTGCAAATTGCAACTCAAATTTTTCCAAAGTGGGGCATTGAACATACGTTTGCACCTATTGATCAACCTGAAATATGGGAAAGTTTAATCAAACCAAATACAAAAATGGTTATGATTGAAACACCTTCAAATCCTGCATTGGATTTAATCGATATTGAGTGGCTTGCAACATTATGTAAAAAGCACAATATTCTTTTAAATGTTGACAATTGTTTTGCGACACCTTATTTGCAATGCCCAATAAAATTAGGGGCCGACATTGTGACGCATTCTGCAACAAAATTTATTGATGGTCAAGGTCGTGCAATTGGTGGTATTATTTTAGGCACAAAAGAAATAATTAAACAAGTACGTTTCTTCTGCCGCCACACCGGTCCAGCATTATCACCATTTAATTCTTGGATATTCTCAAAAAGTTTAGAAACACTTGCTGTGCGCATGGATCGCCACTGTGAAAATGCATTAAAACTGGCGCAATTTCTAGAAACACATCCCGATGTAGAACAAGTAAAATATCCTTATTTGCCAAGTCATCCGCAATATGAGTTGGCCAAAAAACAAATGCGCGCAGGTGGTGGTATTGTAACATTCATCATAAAAGGTGGCGTTGAAAGAGGTAGGAAATTTTTGGATGCAACAGTAATGTCTTCACATTCTGCTAACTTAGGAGATACAAGAACAATTGTAACACATCCGGCATCGACTACCCACTCAAAACTATCCGATATAGATAGAGCTTCAGTAGGTATTTTACCAGGATCTATTCGCGTTTCAGTTGGATTAGAACATCCAGACGATATTATTGCAGATATCAAGCAAGCATTAGAAAACTCAAAATAATCTAACTTATACAGGAGAATGGCAACTATTAAAGCAACACTTTCTTCCATTCTCGAAAACAATTCAAAAAATACACAATTAGTTTGGTTAACACGTATCGTTAACTATCTAATTGTGGTATTGGTTTTACTAAATGTTTTAGCTGTAATTTTTCAGACCGAAAAAAGCCTTGCTATAGATTACAAAACCTTTTTCATCGTTTTAGAATTTATATCAGCAGCATTTTTTACTATAGAATATATTATACGTGTTTGGGTTTCTAACCTACATCGCAGTTACCAGGAGCCTTTTTGGGGTAGATTAAAATACATGCTAACACCCATGGCAATCATTGACTTATTATCTATACTTCCATTTTATTTCCTACTTTTTACAGCATTTGACCTTCGCTTTATCAGTATATTACGTTTTTTCAGAATATTACGTATTTTTAAGTTGAGGAGGTATTCACAGGCCGTTCATACAGTTTGGCAAGTAATTGTAGATAAGAAAGAAGAATTAATTATTAACTTTGCAACAATTCTTGTATTGCTTGTTATATCCTCTTGTTTGATGTATTATATTGAACATGATGTGCAACCCAAAGCATTTTCAAGTATACCTGCTACTATGTGGTGGAGCGTGTCTACCTTAACAACGGTAGGTTATGGAGACATTGTTCCAATTACCACATTTGGCAAATTATTATCTGCCTGCATCGCTATGTTGGGTATCGCCATGTTTGCTTTACCTGCCGCTTTACTTTCATCTGGCTTTACAGAACAAATAAAAAATCAACGCAGAAGAAATTTTCATTATTCATGTCCACATTGTCAAGCAAAAATTGACGGAAAAGATTTATTCAATGCTTAAAAAAATTCCAATCATTAGTCTCATCTGTGCAGTCATTTATGTGGCTGCAATAAAAATTATAACTGTTACCGGATTAACAATGTTGCAAATCCCTATGTTAGCACCTTTTGTATCCGTATCGATCATTGCTATTCCATTGTATTTTGGCATGTTGCATATCCGAAAAGTACATTACGACAACTCTATTAACTTCTCTCAAACATTCTATTCTGGAGTTATCATTTCAGTATTTACTGCAATATTTGTTTATGTTATTTTCTATTTATTAGAAATGAGCAACATATTAATTCCGGATTTAATTTTAGACAACCAACTAACTGCAGAAGCCTACATAAAAGCTTATAAACCTAGCGAAACAGAGATTGCTGAAATACACCAAAATACTAAAAACAGTATGGCCCCCTTTGTATTTGCTCAAGTCCATTTCATTATGGTCTTACTAATATCAGCCTTTAGCGCAACAATTTTATCTCTGTTTATTAGAAATAAAGACACCTTCACTGAAATTAAAAAATAATAAATTATGAAGAAATTAATTCTCACAACAACCATCTTATTTACATTTATAAGTATGGTTTCTGCACAGAAAATAGGCAATGTAACCATTCCCAAAAGCATAACAAATGCTACTTCTGCAGTAGGACTTTCAGAGGAAGATATCGCTAAAGGATTAAAAGAAGCGCTTACAAAAGGTGCAAAAATGGCAGCAGATTCTTTAAATAAAAAGAACGGATATTATGGAAATGCTTTGGTACGCATTCCTTTTCCACCTGAATTATCTAAAATGGAATCCACACTTCGTAGCATGGGTTTAGGAAATGAAGTAGATAAATTTATTGTTTCACTAAATCGTTCCGCTGAAGATGCTGCAGTCGAGGCTGCTCCTATTTTCACATCTGCAATCACAAACATGAAAATAACAGATGCTACAACAATTTTAACAGGCGCAGATACTGCTGCCACTTCGTATTTAAAAAAGGCAACATATCAATCGTTGTATTCTGCATTTAAACCACATATTACAAAAGCATTAGGTAATAACTTGGTTGCCTCACAATGGACTAACCTAGCAAACACATACAATAAATTGCCCTTGGTGCGCAAAAAAGTGAATGCTGATTTAATAGCTTTTACAACAGAAAATGCATTAAAAGGCTTATTTATAAAAGTAGCTCAAGAAGAAATTAAAATCAGAAAAAATCCTGCTGCACGTACCAGTGATTTATTGAAAAAAGTATTTGGTTCAAATTAAGAAACCTGCCCAAAGCTTAAGGCATAAAGCTAAAACATATTACATACGGGCTATTGAAATCACTTTTCAATAGCCCGTATTATTTTTTGCAATTCGCTTAATGTAGCATCTCGCTGTGTATGATATAAATTGGTATGTATCACATCTAACTTCGAAAGTGTATGCGCTAATTGTGATGCTTCTTCCTCTTCCAAAGGACCAAAAATAACAGAACCAATCTGTTCCATGTATGGATAACATCTTTGTAAAAACGCTTTTCCCTTTGCCGTAGTAGATATGGAAGTAGCACGTTTATCTTCAATATTCACTTTTTCTTTTACTAGACCCAATTGAATAAGGCGTTTTATAATTTCAATACCTGTGGTATACTCTGTTACATGTAAATCAATAAGTTGCTTTTTTGTAAGGGTGCCAAGCTCGGTTAATTTTTGTAAAAAAACAAAGTCATCCAAAGTCTTCAACTCCAGATCTACTAAATTTTTCCTAGAATAGAAAATAGACATTTTTGATAACCTGTTCAACGCCCTACCCAAAACTTTACCCCTTGGGTTTTCTTTTGTAAACTTTATCGAAACTTGTTTGTTACTACTATTGCCAAGTAAATAAGCTTTACAAAAATCATGGATTTCAGCTTTAGGATGCTCCTTTTCAAAAGAGTACCACAAATTGACCAATTCAACGAGCTTATCTGACATAATTCAATATTACGACGATATTGTTACATTTAAAAATATTTTACAATGTTAATATTGTTTTTAAACATACTTAAATTACATTTGATGTATGGTAATTGCTGAATTAAAAAATGCTTCGAAGGAATATCAAATGGGTGACCAAACCATTACAGCACTTCAAGCGACAAATTTTAAGGTAAACGATGGTGAGTTATTACTTATCATAGGTCCTTCGGGATCTGGGAAAACAACCTTATTATCCCTAATCGGTTGCGTTATCTACCCCAGTAAAGGAGAGCTATCCGTAAATAATGAGAATGTCAATGCAATGAGTCAAAGTCAAATGGCAAAGCTCAGGTTAAACACCATTGGTTTTGTATTTCAAAATTTCAACCTCATAGCGCCACTCAATGCATTCGACAACGTGATCCTTCCTTTGCAATTACAAGGGGTCGGTAACAAAGAAGCGAATCAGCGAACGGAAGACGCTTTGAAGAAAGTAGGCATGTTTGATCGAAAAAAGAATCTTCCAAAACAATTATCGGGTGGACAACAACAACGAATCGCAATTGCCCGCGCACTTGTTACTAACCCAAAAATAATTTTATGCGATGAACCAACAGCATCACTCGATAAAGATTCCGTAAGTGTTGTGATGAATGAATTAAAATCCTTAGCAGAAAATGGCAAAGCGGTTGTTGTCGTAACCCACGATCCACGACTGAAAGAATATGCGCACAGAATTGTGGAAGTAAAAAATGGAATAGTTACTGAATTAAAAGACTTAAGTCAAAATTTATGATACATAGAATAGTATTTATTGTTTGCAGCATTTCACTTTTTGCTTGCGGAGGAGAAAAAAAAGAAAAACCGCAATTGAATCAAATAGATTCAATGAAGATAAAAGAAGTAGTAGGTATCGCGAATATAGAGCCACTACAACGAATTTTATCACTTACCCCAGAAGTAAGTGGAATTGTAAAACAAATACATGTGGAAATAAGCCAATCTGTTAAAAAAGGAGAAGTCCTTTTTGTACTTGATAACGAAACAGAAACGGCTCAACTACATCAAGCACAATCAAAGCTTGCTACACAAAAAGCGGTAATTGAAAAAAACAGTGCTAACATTAAAACTGCTGAAACAAATTTAAAAAATGCCAACATCAATCTAGGTCGAGCTAAAAATCTATTTTCAGATGGAGCTATAACTCAAAAGCAATTAGAGGATGTGCAATTAACATTTGATACAAAGAGATTAGACGTAGAATCAAGCAAAACAGATTTAGATGAAGCTCAAAAAAGGCTTGTAGAATTGAGTGCTGATGTAGAGTATTATCAAACCTTGTTAAATAAAAAAACAATCAAAGCACCTTTAGATGGCACAATCCTATCGGTAAATACAAAACTTGGAGAAACAGTTACGAGTAGTACGGTTTTGTCAGATTTCGCTCCAAAGGGTCCAATCATGGCAATTACCGAGATTGATGAATTGTTCGCAGATAAAATAAAAGTTGGTCAATCTGCATTTGTTCGTGCGCAAGGAGATTCAATCGTTATTGCAAAAGGTAAAGTAATTTTAGCTGCACCTTATCTTAGTAAAAAATCATTATTCTCAGATAAAGCAGACAATCTAGAAGATAGACGTGTACGTGAAGTGCGTGTACAATTAGACAGTACAAAATCGCTACTTATTGGTAGCAGAGTTGAATGCATCATTGAACTAAAATAAGACTATGTTTTTTACAGCATTAAAATTTATTTGGTTCGACAAGCCTAAGTCCATTGGAGCCTTAGCTGGTGTTGTTATTTCGGTATTCTTAATCGGACAACAGTGCGGGATATTTATATTCCTTACAGATGCAATGTCCAGCTTGGTTCGAAACAACAGTGAATATATTTGGGTAACCGATGCAAAAACAACAAATGTAAATGCATTATCAGCCATTGATATTCGTTTAGGAAAAGAAATAGAAAGTGTTCCGGGTGTAAAAAAAGTTTCTCCGATTGTTATTGCAGGAGGCTCCGCTAAATTTGAAAATGGTTTATCAAGTGGCATTACACTTATTGGTTCTGAAGCACCCTATTTCTATGGTGGCCCTTATAACTTATATAAAGGAAGCAAAGAGGTTATGTTGCAAGAAGGTGCAATTATCGTAGATTATTTTGATAAAAAAACATTAGGTGAAGCTGAACTGGGTGACTATTTTGTAAAAAATGGAAAAAAAGTATATATAGCTGGACAAACGAAAGGCGTTCGTGGATTTGGTGGGCCTGCTTACTCCTTCACAACGATAGAACGTGCCCGCTATTTAACTAGTTTTTCAAAATACAAAGCCAGTGCCTTTTTAGTACAATGGGACAATACCGTTTCAAAAGAATTTGTCATAAGAAATATTGAACGACATGTTAGAGGAATCAAAGCATGGGATAGCGAAAATTTTAAAAATCAAACCATCCTTACTGTATTAAAATCAAGTGGTATAGCCTTATCTTTTGGCACATTAATAACTTTTGCACTAATCACAGGTTTTGTAATCATAGGTCTTACACTTTATTCATCCGCAATTGATCGAATAAAGGATTATGGGACATTAAAAGCAATCGGAGCAACCAACGGATACATCCGGAGATTAATATTAACACAAGCGACAATAATTGCTTTTGTTGGTTTTTTATTAGGCTATGGACTGGTTACAGCTTTTAAAAATGGCATTGCAAATGCAGGTACATTCTTTGAATACCCGCTATGGCTTAAAATAACATTCTTTGGTATCACATTATTTATTGCATTGGGTGGATGTTTATTTGCCATCAGACGCATCACAAAATTAGAACCTGCACAAGTATTTAGAGGTTAACCTTATGAACGCATTTATAAAAAACAGTTTAATAATACCTTTCTGCTTAATAAGTCTATTGACCTTTTCGCAGTCAGATACAAGCTTATCTTTAAGCTTGCAACAAGCAATAGATGTTGGCTTGGGCCAACGTTTTGATATAAAAAATCAAGAACTTGCCATACAAATTAGCGAAAGCAATCGTTTGCAAACTTTAAGTAAAAATTTACCTCAAATAAACGCAAGTATCGACTTTAGATACAACGCTATTTTAGCAACAAACTTATTGCCACCCGGAGCAATCAATAACAGCACAGATTATACTCCCGTAAAATTTGGTACGCCCTATAATACACTCACGTCCGTAACGGCAACTCAAAATATATTTAACGCTTCCGTTGCGGGAGACAAACTTACAAATAATGCTCAAAAGGAGTATGATATAATTAGTCTTGAAAAATATAAAATAGATGCAAAGACAGCTATAACACAAGGATACTATCAAGTACTTTTGAATGAAGAACAAATAAAATTAACATCGGACAATGTCAAAACTGCGGAAACAATATTAAAACAAGGTGAAAGTGAATATAAAAATGGCACCTTATTGCAAACAGATTTATTGAGATATAAATTAGATGTTGCCAATGCACAGAATCAATTAATCACTGCAAAACAAAATCATGAAAACAGTTTACTTATATTAAAAACAGCTTTAGTAATTCCGTTTTCTTCAAATCTTTATTTAACAGATTCATTGGTCAATCTAATTTCAAATGAAAACCAAGAAGTAAAAACTGAAACGAATCCAGAACAACGATATGAATACAAAATGGAATCAAGTTTGCTGCGATTAAATGAAATTCAAACTAAAAAAGTGAATCGTTCATATTTGCCTTCTGTATACTTATATGGTAATGCATCTTTACAAAATCAAAATAAGGAATTAACATTATTCAATACCAACACCTGGTATCCATTTGTATATGTTGGTATCCATGCAGACATACCTATTTTTGATGGCTTTCAAAAAAGCAGAACGAGTACAGGTTATAAACTTAAAACACTTCAGAATAAAAATAATTTAGCAAAGTTAAATTATGAAATTCAATCTGAAACGATCAATACACGAAATCAACTTTCTAGTTCTTTTAACCAATACCAACAAGCAAAAGAAAATTATAATTTGGCGCAGTCGATCATGAAATTAGATCAAGACCGTTACAAACAAGGCACCTTAACTGCTTCCGCATTAAAAAATACGGAGTATTCTTTACAAAGTGCACAAAATAATTATTTGACAAGTATTTACAATGTATTGGTTGCGCAGTTGAATTATAAGAAAGCGCTGGGACAATTATAAAAGCAGAACGCTTAAAGCTTAATGCCTAAAGCGATAAACCATAACGTTAGAGTAATTATTCAAGTAAAAAAAAGAGCTATCTATAAAATAATCATAGATAGCTCTTTTTTGCCTTAAGCCTTAAGCGTTCCGCTTTAAGTTTAATACCTCATATTCAACACCGTAATCCCTGCACCGCCGCTGTCTATGTGTTCATCGTTCATGGAAACAATTTGTTTGAATTGTTTCAGATGTTCACGCAACATTTTTCTTAAAATTCCATCTCCTTTACCATGAAGAATCCGTGCTTCTTCAATGCCTAAAATAAATGCATCGTTGATCCAACGATCTGTAAATGTGATGGCTTCTTCGGTACGTTTCCCTCTAAGATCTAACTGCATGGTAAATACTTGATGCTTTTGAATCAAGTCAACACCACCTGGCTTATTTCTTGGAATACGTTCTTCCGATTTATTTTTTAAATCTTTGGCAGTTGCCACAGCCAATTCAGAGAAATGTACCGTTGCTTTTAAATCCCCAATAAATAAGATAGCTAACTTCCCTTTTACTGATTCTATTTTACCCATAGCGCCATTGCTACGAATACGAACGATATCTCCTGCTTTCCAATCATAACGAATTGCTTCGTTATCTGCTTGCGTAAATTCAGGTTCTAGTGCTTTTTCATAGATACGGCCGACTTCACGTATTTCTTGACGAAACTTTTGTGCACTTTGTTTGTCCGTTGTATTCGTAATGGATTTCACCAATTCATCGGCCTTGTTGCTTGCCTTTTGAATGACGTGAAATGCCTCTTGTTTCGCTTCCAACATCAAACGTTTCCGCTTCTCTTGAAAATCTAATAGTTTCTCTTCATACTCTTTTGAAAGCTTTTCATGTTTTACTTTCATTTCTCTACCCGACTGAATTTCTTGTTGCAGTGTAGTACGCTCGCGTTCAATATCGCGCAGCAACATAGATAAATCTACTTGCTCTTGATCTAACTTTGTGCGTGCTTGTTCAATCAAGCGTTTATCCAAGCCCGACTTTTCTGCAATTTCTAAGGTAAATGAACTACCTGGCACTCCTATATCCAGCATGTACAAAGGAATCAGCTGGTCGGTATCAAAACGCATGGATCCATTAATCAATCCTTCCGTTTTTGAAGCCAATGCTTTTAATCCAGCATAATGGGTTGTAATAATACCCATTGCTTTCTGCTCATTCAATTTTTCCAAGGCTGCTTCCGCTATGGCAGAGCCATACATCGGATCCGTTCCACTACCAAATTCATCAATCAATAATAACGTTTTTGCATCTACATGCTTCAGAAAAAACGTTAAGTTTTTAATATGTGAACTATAGGTACTCAAATCATTATCCAAGGATTGTGAATCACCAATATCGATAAAAAAGTTTTCAAAAATACCAGCCACGCTTCCCTCCCCTACGGGTATCAACAAACCGCATTGCAACATGTATTGAAGCAAGCCAAGAGTTTTCATACATACAGATTTACCTCCTGCATTTGGACCAGACAATAATAAAATTCGTTGTTGTGCATCCAATTGAATAGACAATGGCATAACTACTTTTTTCACCTTCTGATTTTTCAACCACAATAAAGGATGTCGAGCATTTATCCAATTAACAACTGGTTGCTTTTGTAAAGCTGGTTTAATGGCTTGCACAGAAATCGCAAAGGTTGCTTTTGCTCGTAGATAATCAAACCATCCTACTAATGCATTTGCTTCAATCATAACATCTGCAAACGGACGAATAAAATCCGTTAATTGCATCAGTATGCGAACAATCTCTTTGCGCTCCCGAATTTCTAATTCCCGTACGCTATTATTGTAGGGCAACAGAGATATAGGCTCCATGAAAACCGTCTGTCCCGTGCCAGATTCATCATGAATAATACCTTGTACTTTTCTTTTGTATTCAGCCAATACAGGCAATACCAATCTTCCAGAGCGAATCGTAGCTTCTGTATCTTCAACCGTATAGCCTTCTTTCTTAAAGACGCGCAACAATCGCTCTACTTCTTTACGAAGCTTTATTTGTTCTTCTCGGTATTCTTCCCGTATCATGCGAAGTTCGTCCGAAGCCGTATCTCGTATAACACCATGATCATCGATTACCCGGTTGATAGACTTATATAAAGATGCATCTATTTTAACAGCATTGGCACGTTCTTGTAAATGTGCATATTGTTCGGTTTCTGTTTTCTTAAAAAAAGATTGGCAAGCAATTAATGTCGTTAGGAATAATTTACATTCCATCAATTCATCAATCTCAAGATAATTTCCTTCCAACCGAATTTTGTTTGCTAATTTTGTAATGTCTACAAAATCACGATCAGGAAATAATAAACCAGATTCGATTATTTTTTTAAACTCATCTGTTTCTTGTAAATCCTTTTCAATGGAAACTACATCATAGGAAGGAGTAAGTTCTTCTAAAATAGATATTGCAGCCCTTCCTTTACAGGATGCTTTTAATAATTCACGTATTTGGTCAAAACCAATTTTACTTTCTAAATCCGATGGATATATCATTCAATTCAAATATTTCAATGTATATGTAGCATTTTCATGCATACCTGTGTAAACATACGAGTCTTACAATATGTTCCACCAACAAAATTACAATAAAGCGCCGTGTTCGCCACAGCTTATGCCTTGAAAATCATATTTTTTTGTATCTTTTCAATGTTTTTTCATTATACCATTGACTTTGGAATCAAAATACCACAAAAATACCGCAGAAATAGAGGATGAATTGCATTGGATTGAAAAAGCCAAGCAAGATCCCAAGCACTTTTCCGCTTTGTATGAGAAATATTATAAAACAATATTCTTATATATATTCAGAAAAGTGAATGATATGGACGTGGCTGGAGATCTCTGTTCAGACGTTTTCTCTAAAGCCTTATCGAACATTCATGCATACGAGTTTAAAGGGGTACCCTACTCCGCTTGGCTGTATCGAATAGCAGCCAACGAAGCGAATATGTATTTCAGAAAATACAACAAACGCGTAACCATCTGCATAGACGACACCAGCATAGAACTTTTGAATGAAGACTTGCAAGAAAATAATGAAGAAAATATCTATCTCTCATTATTGCCCCTTTGTATGGAGAAACTAAAGCCAGACGAAGTTGCATTGGTACAATGGCGCTTTTTTGAAAACAAAGCATTTAAAGAAGTGGGCGAAATTTTGCAGATGACAGAAAATAATGCTAAGGTAAAAACATACCGCATACTTGAAAAAGTTCGCAAATGGATGTTAGAAATGAAAGGGAAAAACGATGAGTAAATACGATATTAAAAAGAACCCTCAATTACCGAGCGACGAAGAAATAAATAAACGCAAAAACTTCGATAAGGTATTGAATAATGCGGCCATGTTCGACTATAAAAAAGCGACCAAACCCGTTTATAAAAACACAAAAGTACTGAGCATTGTTGCGGTAATTGCTGCCGTAGCATTGATATTTATATTTGAAACACACGAACAAGAAGAAAGCGTTGAGAAAGAAACTGAAATAAAAGACACGATCAAAAATACACCTGCTGTTCCACTCATTGATACACTAGTAAAAGAGTCTACAAGAGAACAAAGTCCTTCTTCAACAAACATCCCAAGTACTAATTCTCATGCTTCTACAACAACACAAGTACAAAGTGCTACACATATAACTACACCAAATTCACCTGCAAGCATAGCTGTTGCCAATGATTTAGCAAATTTCCCTGGTGGAGACGAAGCATTACATTCCTTTCTAATTTCTACAATCAAGTATCCCTACAATGCTGTTGAAACGCCTTATTCTGGTAAAATTGAAGTTGATTTAACAATTGAAAAAACAGGAGAAATAGGAAATATTACCATCTACCATTCGCCTAATGCAGCCATTAGCAATGAGATTAAACGCGTAATTAAAAAAATGCCCATTTGGAAAGCTGCAGTTAAAAACAACCAAGCTGTTGCATCAACGGTTACGGTGAACTTTCCATTTACGTATGTTGGGGAGTATTAGTGATTATAATTACATTTACATTTTTTAAAAAAGATATTAGAAATTTTGAAAACTACTAAAACAAAATATTCTTGTCTGTTTGAATAAAAGGAAAATAAACAACGTTTTTTATTGAAAATATAAGCTATAAAAAATGTCCGACAGATTAAGCCTGTCGGACAAATTAACTAATGCCAATTACAATTTATTGACTTTATATGCATTTATGCATTGAACAGAGCATTAAATAAAATTACCTTTTGCTGAGATTGCCAAAATTTCCTTTTACGCTTTTAATAGATCCGCCAGCTACTGTAGCATCAAAACTTCCTGAAAGTTTACTATTTGCATTTCCTGAAATAACTAACGTACCTGTCATAGAATATGTATCTGACGCATTTAAAAAAGTTGAACTATTGTCTAGCGTATGATTACCCACATTGGAATTATCTAAATTTATTTCAAAAAAGCTCGAATACCCATTTTTGTAGGCTCTTACACCAGCTCCCCAAGTACCAGCAGTCCAAAATGCAGAATCTGCTGTGATAACAGCCCCATTATCTTGTGACCATGTAAATCCATTTTGAATAACTGGTGTTGGTGCAGGATCATCCTTTTTTTTCTTACAAAATGTAACAGAAAGACCAAGTAAACATAATGCTAAAAGAGTTGTGTGTTTTTTCATAAAAAAGTTTTTTTAAATAGTTTTAACAAAGCAAAATTAAAACATTTCAAATAAAATACCCAAAAAAACAAGTCCCATCCTATAATATGGTCCTTTTCAAAGCATTTCATATATAGCTATAAAAGAATATCAATTTCTACGAAGAGTAAAATAAATACCCTAAATGCATCACTACTTCAATTTCCCTGTAATTTCTTTCATACTTAAGCTATCTACAATTCGGGCATACATGGTATTAAATTCTTTTGAATGTTCGGAATAATATGTGTAACTGTCCTTAAATTGCGCCTCGGTAATCTGATGTTTCTTATAAATATCTTCTTTATAAAAAGCGAATAGTTTTAATGAAGAATCTCTATGGAAATTTTTTAGCGACAAGGCCGATTCGGTCAAATGCATGTCAATCAATACACCAACCATTTTATCTTCCGAAATCAAATCTGCAGGTTTAGTATCTGATATAGAATCAGAGTTACATGCAAGCACGAAACCCAAGCAACAAGCAATTATTAGTTTTATGTAGTTCAAAGCGATAGAATTTTTACTAAAATCAGTTTTTTTATTGTATTTTTAAAATTGTTCCGATGAAAGTTTCATTAAAAGATATTATCCGCAAGTTACGAAAATATGAGGTACGAATCCGCAAGGCAGTACATTCACATATGCACGGTAACTATCACTCCATCTTTAAAGGCTCAGGTATTGAGTTTTCAGATTTGAGAGAATACCAGTATGGAGACGATATTCGCACCATCGATTGGAACGTAACAGCCAAAGGGCATGGATCTTACATTCGTCTTTTTCAGGAAGATAAAGAACAACACATTATTTTTTTAGTAGATGTGAGTGCGTCGTTAGATATTGGAAAAGACAATCAAACAAAATTAGACATTATTAAAGAAATTACGGGTGTTTTGATGTTATCTGCCGTAAAAGAGGGTTCAGAAGTTGGTTTGGTGTGTTATTCAGATAAAAAAGAACTGTACGTTGCCCCAAACAAAGGCGTTAAACATGCTTATTTCCTCATCAATAAACTCTTTTCACTGGAAACCGAATCTAAGTTAACGGATTTAAATAAAGCAACACATTACACCCTATCCATCCTAAAACGTAAAAGCATTGTAATTGTATTGTCTGATTTTATTGATGAAAATTACGATAAAAATTTAACCAGCCTAAGTAAAAAACATGACTTAGTCTTGATTCAAATTCAAGACACAAGAGAAATGAATTTTCCTTCTATGGGAATTATTCCTCTTTTAGACACAGAAACAAATAAAACTATTTGGGTTAATTCTTCATCCAGCACTTTTCGTAATAAAATGCAAAAACGTTTACAAGCTACACAAGAAAAACTTGAAACTTTTAGCAAATCCAATGAATCAAATTACACCTGCATTAAAACCAACGAAGATTATATCATAAAATTGGTTGAATTGTTTAGAGTAAGAAATTTCCATAAGAAAAGTGCTTAAATACCTATATCTTATCTTGTTCGGTTTAATAAGCATGACATTTGCGCATGGACAAGAAAACTATACTGTTAAAGGGGCATTCATAGAAGACAGTTTCAGAGTAGGCCAACTTGTTCATTATCATTTACGAATTTCATATCCTAAAGAACAGATTGCAATTGTTCCAGATTCAGCTTATACTTTTTCTTCATTTGAATATGTCGCAAAATCATACTTCCCTACTCGAACAGATTCACTGTTTGCATATGATAGCATTCAATATATATTAACGAGTTTCAACTTAGATACCATTCAATACCTCCAACTTCCTATTTCTTTTTTTAAAGGAAAGGACACTTTGAAATTGAATACCTTACGAGATAGTGTTGCCTTCAAAAGACTAATCAAATCTACGTTACATAAGGATGTACTTGGTGATACCCAAATCATATCCACCATTCAAAAATTTAATTACCCGTATTTTATTGCAGCGGTACTAGGGCTATTTCTTTTATTATTTATATTATATAAAATATTCGGTAAAATAATAATTAAACGTTATCGCTTAATTATTTTAAACACATCACACAAAAAATTCATACGTGAGTATGACATTCTTGCTGCAGAATTTAAACGCACAGCTGATTTAAGAATGATTGAACAGACGCTAGCCGTTTGGAAAAATTATTTAACACGGCTTGAAAGTAAACCCATAAATACATTTACAACTAAAGAATTGATTGGCTTATACGATCAAGAAGAATTAGAATCTACCTTACAATCACTTGATCGAAATGTATATGGTGGTGTAGCAACAAAAGATTCCAATGATGCCTTACAAACGATAAAGCGCTTTACAAATAGAAGATTCCAAATTCGAAGAAGGGAAATAACCAATGGATAATTTTCAATACGATATAAACCAATGGTATGCGCTACAATACTGGCTTAAGCCATTTGTATTGAAAAGTTACCTCTGGGAAAATCCTCTATTTCTATATGCAATTTTAGGTACACCAATGCTCTTATTTTTCCGTTGGCTTGTATATTATAAATTTAGAAAAAAATATAAAGTAGCCTTAAATAAAAAAGATACTTCTTCTTTAAATTTAATTCAAGTACTTCGCTTTATACCTCATAGCCTATTACTTATTTCAATTGCTTTCTTACTCGTGTCTCTCGCTAGACCACAAAAAAGTAATGAAACAAATACGCAATATACCGAAGGTATAAATATCATGTTTGTTATGGATGTATCGGAATCAATGAAGATAACAGACATACACCCGAGTAGATTTGACGCAGCCAAGCAAATTTGTACAGATATCATTCAGAAAAGAAATTCTGATAGAATTGGAATTGTTGTTTTTTCTGGTGAAGCTATTACCCTTTCACCTCTAACAAATGATTACAGTTTATTATTAGATAAATTAAATGACTTAAAACAGAATAAAAAATTAACATCAGGCACTGCCATTGGTTCTGCCTTGGGTACAGCAATTAATCGGTTAAAAAATACCCAAACACAAGAACGACTCATTGTACTCATTAGCGATGGAGAAAACACATCCGGCTTATTAGATCCTGCAACAGCTGCGGAATTATGTCTAGAATATAATATTAAAATATATTGTATTGGCTTGGGTAAAGATGGAACGCATCAATTTAGAGACGAAAATGGAACCATACAATATGTTGAAAGTAAATTAGATGAAAATACGTTAAAAAATATTTCAACTATTACAAAAGGAAAATTCTACAGGGCGTACAATAAAAAGAGTTTGACAGATATTATCGAAAATATCAACCTATTAGAAAAAGGTAAAATCATACAACAACATTATACCGATATAAAAGATTATTACACAGTTTATTTAAAATGGTCTATTGTTTTCTTTTTACTTTGGACTGTAACACGAATTTCCTTTTTAAATAATTTTTTAGAAGATTAAATTGAAATTACCTCATGCCAGATTCTATTGAAGCAAAAGAAAAGGACTATTTGTATATACAGACTTCACAATTGCCAAATGCTGGCAACGGCTTGTTCACATCTATAGACATATTCAAAGATGAAGTAATTTCACTCTTTAAAGGTGAATCGCTCTCTGATAAAGAAGCAGCTAAACGTGCTAAAAATAAAGAAGATGGATATTTCATCAACATGCTTGACGGAACAATTTTAGATTCCAAAAATACTTTTTGTTTTGCCAAGTACGCCAATGATTCTCAAGGATTGAAAAAAACAGCCTATGTATATAATGCAGAAATTAGTTTAAACGATGAAGAAGAGGTTTGTTTGGTTGCCTTAAAAAAAATCAAAAAGGGAGAAGAAATTTTTTGCAGCTATGGAAAAAAATATTGGCAAAAATTCAAGAAGGAGCATAGTTCATAGGTGGTTGAGTTAAATTAAAACCCCATATATTAATAGCTTTACACAAGCAACAACCTCACATTTTTTATTATTAGCAATGTTCAGACGATTTTAGTTCTTCCGAACACGTGTAGATTCTAGTCACCTTCCCGATTAGTATGAGTTCTTAATGTCTGCCTTGGAACTGCTACATTTACTTGGACATTAAGTTAAGCTAAAAATTCTTATCTTAATGAATATGTCAAAAACGAGAAAAAAGTATGATCGCGAGTTTAAACTGATGGCAGTTGAACTGAGCAACAAACGCACTGAATTGGTGTCATTAGCCAAGGAGTTAGATGTGAGGCCAGAGCTTCTATACAGGTGGCGTAAGGAGTTTAGCTTGAAAAACGAAGTTAGCTTCCCTGGTAATGGGAAAGTCCTTCAGACGGATTTAGAGGCTGAAAATACTCGCTTAAAAAGACAACTTAACGAAAGTGAAATGGAGAATGCTATCCTAAAAAAGGCTGTAAGCATTTTCTCCAGGAGCGATGGGAAACATTCCAATTCATAAAAGGTCATATGAAATTGTTTCCTATTGAGAAGATGTGTACAGTTTTAAAAGTAAGTAGAAGTGGATATTATAACTGGCTTTCTAGGAAGGCTTCCAAAAGAACCTTGGAAAACAAAGCCATTACAACTAAAATTATAGCTATTCATTCTGAAAGTAAACATACCTATGGAAGCCCTATGATTACTGAAGCATTAAAAAAATCGTGTATACACATTTCAAGACCAAGAGTAGCTCGGTTAATGAAAAAGGCTCATATTCAATCTATAAGACATTGCAAGTTTGTAGTAACGACTAATTCTAATCATAAATATCCAATTGCTGAGAATAAATTAAATAGAGAATTTCATGCTCGCTCACTTGGAGAAGTTTGGGTTTCAGATATTACATATATTCAAACAAAGGAAGGCTGGCTTTATTTAACGACTGTTATTGATTTAGCAGACAGAAAAGTAGTTGGTTGGGCATTAAGCAAGACAATGAAAGCATGTGATACAAGTATTGCCGCATTCAATATGGCAATAAAAAACAGGCCTATTGTTTCAGAATTAATATTCCATTCAGACAGAGGGATTCAATACGCATGTACAGAGTTTAAAACCTTATTAGAAAGCAATACAAACGTTATCAGAAGCATGAGTCGTAAAGGTAACTGTTGGGACAATGCGGTTGCAGAAAGCTTCTTTAAGACGCTAAAGTGCGATATTATTTATGGAAATAAATTCCTATTCATTGATCAAGCAAAGTTAGAAGTGTTTCACTATATAGAAATATGGTACAATAAAAAAAGATTACATTCTGCTTTAGGATATAAAACTCCTGAAGAAATGGAACAATGGTTAACCAATAATAAATTAGTCGCTTAATATAATGTCCAGTTTATTGTTGCAACTCCACCTATCATAAGATTTATACTGCACGATAGTGAATTCATTTAAACCCTATCAAAGAAATCGTCGAAACACATAAAAATTGGTTGACGACACCTAAAATTATGACAACATCATTCCCATTTAAATCACTTCAAAATCCATAGTCTAGCAACAGGAACCTAGTAACTAGAAACTATTCAATAAACAATCGAATAAATCCATACGTTCTTCCCATAAATAGCCTCATTCATCTACTTCTACTAAGAATTTAACTTTGAATGCTTAACTTTATTCTTACGAACTTCCAATAATACAATCTAATATGAAATTGAAATATATAATTTATACGCTCATCTTTTTAGGAATAGGAGGATTAATATACTACCGCATTGTTAAAAATAAAGAATTAACAGATTCTAGCAAACCCAAGGGTATGTTTAATAAATCAATTGGGGTGAATGGTATTGTTTTAAAAGCGAGAGAATTTTCAAATACCATATCCGTATCTGGATCTATCGGTGCGAATGAACAAGTACAACTTCGCAGCCAGATTACAGGTATCATAACCAATATCTATTTCACTGAAGGTAGTAATGTAAAAAAAGGACAAGCACTGGTAAAAATAGATGACGCAGAATTACAAGCCCAACTATCAGAGGTCTTGGTTCGTGTAGAATTAGCATCTGAAAATGAAAAACGTGCAAATGCATTATTAAAAAAAGAAGGTATTAGTAGGGAAGAATATGAAATTACATTGTCTGCAATGAAGTCCTTACAAGCTCAAGAACAAATTATTCGTACACAACTTGCAAAGACACTCATCAAAGCACCTTTTGATGGAACCATTGGATTGAGAAATGTTTCTGTTGGAGTATATCTTTCATCAGATATGGTGATTGCAAATTTGGTAAATACCAATCCGATTAAACTTACTTTTTCTGTTCCTGAAAAATACGCTGCATCCATGAAGGTGAATACAAAAGTCCAGTTTACCTTTGCCGGTTCGTCCAAAACATATACCGCAACTATTTACGCTATAGAGCCAGAAATTGATGCGCTTACTCGCACATTGCAATTACGTGCAAAAGCATCCAATACAGACGGAGTCTTATTGCCAGGATCATTTGCAAATATTGAGTTGCCCCTTACAACTATTAAAAATGCGCTACTTGTACCTACAGAGGCGGTAATTCCAATTCAAGATGGCAAGAAGGTATTTATTGTTAAAGATGGAAAAGCAAAAGAAGCAATCATTGAAACCTCTTCTCGTACCGATAAAGACTTGCTTATTCTGTCTGGACTTAACGAAGGAGATACAGTAATAACAACAGGAGTAATGTCTATGAAGACAGGTACTTCAGTAAAAGTAAACCTTACAAACGTTGAACAACAAACGAAATGAGTTTATCGAGTTTAAGTATTAAGCGCCCTGTATTTACGATTGTTATCAATCTAATGTTAATTCTTTTTGGGGTTATTGGATTTACCTATTTAGGTATTCGTGAATACCCATCTATAGATCCTGCAACGATTTCCGTCCGCACCAGTTACTCGGGTGCCAATGCAGATATTATTGAGTCCCAAATTACTGAACCGTTAGAAAAAGCCATTAACGCAATTGATGGTATTCGTAATATTTCTTCTTCAAGCAATCAAGGTAGCAGCAATATCACGATTGAATTCAACTTAGATAAAAATTTAGAAGAAGCTGCAAATGATGTGCGTGACAAAGTTTCACAAGCAACTCGTAGTTTACCACAAGATATTGACGCTGCTCCAGTTGTTTCAAAAGCGGATGCAGATTCACAACCGATCATTATTTTAACGGTTAGCAGTACATCAAGAGATATTTTACAATTAAGTGATTACGCTGAAAATTCAATCGCACAACGTTTACAGACCATACCTGGCGTAAGTAGTGTACAAATTTATGGTCAGAAAAAGTATGCCATGCGCTTATGGATTGACCCTACAAAGTTAACGGCTTACGGACTTACCGTTGCAGAAATTAAAGCCGCATTGAGCAAAGAAAATGTGGAGTTGCCTTCTGGAAAAATTACAGGTGCAAATACAGAGTTGAGTGTGAACACACTCGGAAATCTTTCAACTGAGGATCAATTTAAAAAATTAATTATACGAACCGAAGGAGATAAAATTGTTCGATTTTCTGATATAGGAACCGTTGATTTAGGTCCAGAGAATTTAGAAACACAAATGACAGAATCTGGCAATCCCATGGTAGGATTAGCAATCATTCCTCAGCCCGGAACAAATTATTTAGAAATATCGAATGCTTTTTATGTACAACTAGAAAAATTAAAAAAGGAACTCCCTGCAGATGTTGAGCTAAAAATTGCTGTTGATAATACCTTATTCATCAAACAATCAGTAACAGAAGTAGCGGAAACCATTTTAATATCGCTCATACTCGTTATCATTATTATCTTTTTATTCTTCAGAGATTGGGGCGTAGCATTCCGACCTTTAGTTGATATTCCTGTATCACTAATTGCAACATTCTTTATTATGTATCTCTGTGGGTTCTCTGTAAATGTACTAACCTTACTCGCTATTGTATTGGCTACTGGTCTTGTAGTGGATGATGGTATTGTTGTTACTGAAAATATTTATAAGAAAGTTGAAGAAGGGATGTCCCCAATTCAAGCAGCTATAAAAGGCTCCAATGAAATCTTAATTCCTGTAATTTCAATTTCCATTACTTTGGCTGCTGTATTCCTTCCTGTAATATTCTTACAAGGTTTTGTTGGACAACTATTTCGAGAATTTGGGATTGTAATTGCATCTGCAGTATTAATTTCTGCATTTGTTTCCTTAACATTAACCCCTATGCTCAACGCCTACTTAATGAAAGGTGGCGTACATCAAAAATCAAAATTCTATCATTTAACAGAACCATTTTTTGTAAAAATGAATGAAGGATATGGAAAAAGTTTGGCTTTATTTATGAAACGAAAGTGGTTAAGTTTCCCCATTATTATTGCCTGTATTGGACTAATCGTTTTATTCTTTTCAATTATAAAGAAAGAAACTGCCCCTTATGATGACCGCAGTTACCTAAGAGTGCAAGTAACTACTCCCGAAGGAGCTAGCTATGAATACACAGACCGTTTTATGAAGGAAATGACACAATTGGTAAACGATTCATTCCCTGAAAAATTTGTTAACCTTGTCATTACCTCACCAGGATATGGTTCGTCTTCGGTTAACAGCGGAAGAATGATTATATCCTTAGTACCGCCTAATGAACGGAAACGCTCTCAAACAGACATTGCAAATGATTTAACTAAACTCACAAAAAAATATTCCGAAGCGCGTGCTATGGTTACCGAACAACCAACGATAGCTGTGAATAAAAGAGGTGGCCTGCCTGTTCAGTATATTATTAAAGCATTAAACTTTGAGAAGCTAAAAGAAAAAATACCCGAGTTTATGTCTGCGGCGGCAAGTGACCCAACATTTTCTACAACAGATGTTAATTTAAAATTCAATAAACCTGAATTAAATGTGACCATTGATCGCAGCAAAGCGCAAAGTCTTGGAGTGTCGGTATTGGACGTTGCACAAACGTTACAACTATCTCTTAGCGGACAACGTTTTGCTTATTTCTACATGAATGGAAAACAATATCAGGTTATTGCACAATTTGATTTAGTAGATCGAAATGCACCCATTGATTTAACCTCCATCTTTGTTAAAAGTACCAGTGGAAAATTGATTCAATTAGACAATCTCGTTACACTCAACGAACGTAGTAGTCCACCTCAACTTTACCATTCCGATAGATACATGTCAGCAACAGTATCTGCAGGTTTAGCTCCTGGGAAAAGTATTGGAGAAGGTATAGAAGCAATGGATCGGATTGCTGCTAAGGTATTAGATGATACATTCACGACAGACTTAGGTGGTGAATCTAGAGACTTTGTAGAAAGCGGATCGAACACATTATTTGCATTCAGTTTAGCACTTTTACTTATTTATTTAATTCTTGCGGCGCAATTCGAAAGTTTTATAGACCCCTTTATCATCATCCTTACAGTACCTATGGCAGTTGGTGGCGCATTATTTTCCTTATGGCTCTTCGGTCAAACGTGGAATATCTTTAGTCAGATTGGGACCATTATGTTAATCGGTCTTGTTACCAAAAATGGAATCTTGATTGTGGAATTTGCCAATCAATTAAAAGAACAAGGCAAACCAAAATTGGAAGCCATACTCGAAGCTTCGGAAGCTCGTTTACGTCCAATACTTATGACCAGCTTAACAATTGCATTGGGGGCTTTACCCATTGCACTGGCCTTAGGAGCTGCAGCAAAAAGTCGTGTTGGTATGGGAGTTGTTATTGTTGGTGGAACATTGTTTTCGTTGGTGTTAACATTATTTGTAATACCTGCTATTTATGCCATGTGGTCGAAAGAACACAAACAGAACAAAGAACTAGAAGAAGCAATCGCTTTAGAAAAAAGTATTTAATACGAATTGATATGAAAAAAGGTATTGTATTACTATTTGCACTTTTCATTTTACTGCAACATTCCAATGCTCAGAATCAACTAAGCTTAGAAGAAGCAATACAGATAACATTGGAAAATAATTACAACATTAAACTTATTTCAAACGATCTTGAAATAAGTAAAAATAATGTAAGCCCAGGTGTTGCTGGCGCTCTCCCCTATCTTGGAGGTAACTTTACGAACAATGGTAGCATACTTGATAGCAAACAAATACGTGCAGATGGAACTATACAATCAAAAGATGGTGCGCGTAATTCAAATTTAAATTATGGCGTAGGTCTAACATGGACGATCTTCGATGGCTTAGGGATGTTTGCTCGCTACGACCAGTTACAAGAGCTTGAAAAAATGGGAAAAGAAAATCTTCAAGTCGTAATCATGGAAAATGTTGCTTCGGTTACTTCAACCTATTATAATTTAGTGCAACAACAGCAGCAACTATACGCTTACGATACAGCCATTCTTATTTCAAAACAACGGTTGGATTTTGCTAAAAATAGATATCAGGTTGGTAAGGCCGCAAAATTGGAAGTTCTCAATGCAGAAGTGGATATGAATACCGATACTACAAATTTATTGCGTCAACAAGAACTGTATAATAATACTCAAACAACTTTAAATCAACTAATGGCCAGAGATCCTAGTATACGTTTTAAGGTAACGGATACAATACCGGTTGATAATACATTGAACATTGAAGTATTAAAAGAGCAAGCACTCAAACATAATCCATCGTTACAGGCTGCTATTATTAATAAACGTGTTAGAGAACTGGATTTGAAAATTGTTAAATCATATAGATACCCAATAGTTAATCTAAACTCAGGTTATAATTTCACAAATTCAAAATCAGCCTTAGGCTTTGCAACACAAACTTCTGGCAAAGGCTTAACTTACGGTGTTACTGCTTCAGTACCTATTTTCAATGGATTTACTCAAAACATAAGTGAACACAATGCAAAAATTCTAATAAATAGTGCGGAAGTTCAATACGAACAATTAAATCAAACCATTTTATCAGATTTAACTTCAGTCTACCAAACCTATCAAACAAGTTTGGTGCTTGTGAAAATGGAAGAACGAAATCAACGCATTGCAAAAGAAAATTTAGAAATCACCATAGATAAATTCAAATTAGGTAGTATTACAACCGTTGAATTTAGGGCTGCACAATTGAATTACATCAATGCAACGGTACGCAATAGCAATGCACAATTCAATGCCAAAGTAGCTGAAATAAATCTGAGCAGAATCTCTGGAGCAATGGAGTACTAATGATTTCGTTCTCACATAATTGTTATTTACTTAAATATCAGTTGAAATAAAGACGCAGTTATTACATATTGAATTTATTGTAGTTTTATTGGTCAAAATTCAAGATATTCATACTCGTAACAGATATAGTATGGTAAATACATCGGCTTTAAATACAATTTTAGATTTTTTAAAACCCCATTCAACTACATTAATCGTTGTCACAAAAACGCATCCAGTTGAAACATTAAAAGTGACATATGATTTAGGCCTACGCGTTTTTGGAGAGAATAAAGTTCAAGAATTGGTTGAAAAATCAGAGGCACTTCCTAAAGATATTGCTTGGCACCTAATCGGTCATTTACAAACCAATAAGGTAAAATACATAGCACCTTTTGTGTCTATGATTCATTCGGTAGATAGTTTCAAATTACTGAAAGAAATAAATAAGGAAGCAAAGAAAAACAATCGAATCATCGACTGCCTGTTACAAGTTTATATCGCTAAAGAAGACACAAAGTTCGGTTTGGATAAGACTGAATTGTTGGATCTATTAAATAATTCTGAATTCGATTCGCTAGAAAATATTTGCATCAAAGGTTTGATGGGGATGGCAACAAATACAACAGATCAAGAGCAGATTAAAAACGAATTTCATTCGCTAACCATCTTATTCGAAGAACTCAAAAATACAATTCATAAAAAAAATATTGATTGGAAAGAACGTTCTATGGGTATGACATCGGATTATAAAATTGCAGTAGAGCAAGGAAGTACGATGGTGCGCATTGGTAGTGCCATCTTTGGAAGCAGATAAAATTTATAGTGGTCAGCGATTTAGTGGTAGGTGGCTTACTGGTCAGTGATCAGTAAACAGTGGTCGGTTTAAAGTTTAAAGTGAAAAGTTGTAAACATACATTAACAATCATTCTAACTAGGGGCGATGACCCTAGTTCTGATATGTCAGGCTGAAAGCCTGAGTTCGCGGAACTAACGATTGTTCATCTTTAGAAATACCTTTAACGAGATATCATTCATAACTCAAAATTTATAATTCATAACTCATAATTAAAAACCCATGTTACATAAAACATTCTTACTCGCAGGCAGTATATTCGCAGGATTGGGCGTTGCTATTGGTGCCTTTGGTGCACATAAATTAAAAGATTTTTTGTTACAAACTGGCAGAACAGAAACATTTGAAAAAGCAGTGATGTATCAATTCTATCACAGCTTTGCGTTATTGATTGTTGGCGTACTAATTTTACAAATGCAGTTTAATAACAAATATCTAACCTATGCTGGTTATAGCTTTATTGCGGGCATCATTATATTCTCTGGCTCACTATATATACTTTGCTTAACAGAGACTCCAAAATGGGGTGCTGTAACTCCAATAGGCGGTGTATGTATGATCGCAGGCTGGATCTTAGTTTGTATGAGCTTTTTGAAGTAGATCATTTTAGTTGCCAGCTGCTAGGTTCTAGTTGCTAGACGAAGGGGAAAAGTACGGAGTACGGAGTATTGAGTACCCAAAAAGTATATCCCCTAAACTTCAATATTTAACAAAATAGTTTCAGATCTAAACACTTCGAAAATTGTTGTTCACTGGTTACATTGGGTCAGGTAAAAAAGCTGGGGAGTAACTGATAAAATATTAACTTTACAGGTA
>ERZ724508.329-NODE-329-length-34490-cov-5.959547_pt1 | contig 34490 bp, 51 predicted proteins | sample MGYA00376041_ERZ724508 | MGnify/ENA primary metagenome ERZ724508 (study PRJEB28724, sample SAMN07190887) | wastewater metagenome | isolation source: effluent of sewage treatment plant in Hong Hong | place: USA: Christiansburg, Virginia | collected 2016-03-01 ...
TAATTTAAGTAAAAAAAATAACGGATCATTGGACTATCCCTTATCTTTAGCTTAAATTTGATCAATTCAAGCCACTGACATCCCACCCGCCACTGTTAGCACACCAACGATGATCCATAAGTGCTTACCACCATTTCTAACCACTTATTATTTAAATTCCGGATGAAGTCACTCCAGAATCCCACCACTTACTTCTTCAAGCAAGCAGAAAACCCTCCCAACCCATACAAGGATAAGATTGATGCCTTCGTGAACAATCTCATCAACAAGAAGACCTGTCTCCTCTGCAAAGAAGACTTCAATCTCGGCGATAGGGTGCCACGTATCATGATACACTGTGGCCACTCCTTCTGTAGCCTCTGCCTGCTGAATTTCTTCATGTAAGATCACTAGCCAAAGTAGAAACCGAAGGGTGCGTTGTCCCATGTGCCTGAAGCTGGTGAAGCATCTGGACTCGATCGAGCGGCTTCCCATCAACCATACCATCTTCACCGAACTCGTGCAGGCTGACATTGCGAAGTGCAAGGAACTCGGTATCGAGCCCCAAGTAAAAGATGCAAGTAAATTTCTTTTCAGTGAGTTTGAAAGGGTGCAAAAGCAGGCCCACCAGCAGGAAAATCCTCAGAAGATAGACCCAGATAGTGGACTGCCCTTCTGCACCTTCCATCCCGATCGAGTTGAACACTTCTTTTGCTGCTCCCACAAAGTACTTATCGGTCTAACTTTAGATTGCTGGATGCAGAGTTTGCGCTGAAATTGGTCACACCAAACCAGACTGTTCAGTGGTTGATCTCTACGAAATTTAAGATCCAAAGGCATTCATGCTGCAAAACCTCGGTGAGCTTCCCCCACAACCCCCCGCACAGCAGCCCAAGAAGGACGGCAAGGGCTTCCTCGATGGAGCCTTCATCTCAGGAAAGTTCCCCCAAGACTTTGGAGCACCAATGGCAAATTTCAACGACTTCGACAACGATGATGATGACGAATCGCTGAACAGCATCTGATCAGAAGCCTGCTTTGTATCTTGTAGCGAACTGTCTGGCGTGGAAGTTGCCTACCCTGTATAATTTAAATGCAGCAGACGATAAACAAGAAGTTTAACATCCTGCAGGAACTTTAACAGGCGATCAAACGGAAGGCAGTCGAGAAGCAACGTTCCCGTTAGCACACCAAGTACCGGTTGATTCACACAGCAAACAACTCCTACTGTCGATCGACAAGCGTCGAGCAGAATCGAAATCGATAATTCCTCCGAAGGAGAAGAACTCAGATAAACGACCGAGTCAAAGCAGAAGAACACCCTCCAAGGAAGAACACATAATGAAGCCGTTTCTGCTGAATAATGAGAATGTCGGATTGGAACCGCCTGATAAGAAACCAATCAGCAAGCGCCTCGAAAAGTTGTTTTCGCTGGTGAACTACACCATTTCTTCGGCCTAGAAGGCAATCAAATTTGTCAATACTGCTAACTTCTAAGCCGAATTCGCGGTGAAGCTGTTCAAATCTGACCGCGATAGCCTACTGTTAGAAATCTAAACGTTCATGCGAAATTAGGAGGAGCTTGCGAGAAGTCCAACCAGTGACGGGAGGAAACAACCTCAGACGTCACTCACCAACCTGGAAAACCATTCGTTGAAGAACGAGAATTCAACTCTAAAGAAATAAAATTTAATTGCCGAGGCAGAAATCAGCAAGCTCAAGGAATAGAAGACACTGCTAGCTGAGGAACTCAGAAGCATCAAGTCGCTGCTCAGCAATGAGGACAAGCGAGAGCGTACTCGCATTAAAGACAAGGAAAAGGAGATTGATAACCTGCTGAGGGAGATCCACGAAATCGATGAGGTGAAGCGAGTGGATAAGAGTCGGGAAGCAATGCTGAAGCATAACCTGTTCCTCAAGGAGAAGGAAATGGAGAAGCTGAAGTCTAAGATGCGTGAGGTCTATTCGCTGGAAGCTTTAGAGAAGTTCTATGAAGCCATCGAGAAAGAGACTAAGTTCAATATGATGCTGTTTGCTAACTTCGAGAATACCCGCAAGAAGGGCGAGCTCTAGATGATTCTGAAATCCCTTGAAGCAGAGCGAATGAGTCTTGAAAAGAAGTTAGCAGTACCATAGAGCAAGATCAACAACCGTTACACTTAGCTTCGAAATTACATTGCAGCGAGGGTGCTACCACTCATCGAAGGGCATACCGGAGATACAGCTGGGCTGTCCGATACTGAAGTCCTCGAACTGTTCCTGCGGGATGTTTGCACAAAACAGCGCACGAGAACAACAGGTAGTACAGGAACATCAGCCTTCGAAAAATAAATTGCGCAACTGAAGAACGAAAAAGCCTCGCTAACCAACCAAGTGGAGATTCTTAAGATACAAGGCAATAAGGACCGTTCCGAGCAGCTCAAACGAGCCAGCAAGTAAAACGAGCTCTTGCAAGCCAATCTGGAGGAAATCTATGATGACCTTAACTGCATCTGTCAGTCAGCTGGCATACTGCAGGGCTAACAGAATTAGCCTGACTTTCAACATCTCATCCAACTTATCAGGGAGTTTGTTGGGCAGTAGCGTCACGATCACACTTCCAGCAAAACCTCCAATGATCCCGATAGAATGATCCAAGCTGTGGAACTGGCTACTGAGAAGAAACTCAATAGGGAACAGGCCAAGCAAATACAGGATCTGGAGCAACTCAACCAAACCAAGGCTGAACGCATCTCCGAATTATAAACAGACCTTGATAAACTCACCCGCCGACTGTAGAAGCTTGAGAACCAAAGATAGCTGGACCGCGAGCTCTCTCAGAAGCTAAAGTAGACAGAGGCAGAAGTAAGAAGAGCAAACGATCGAGTGAGCTCACTTCAAGAAGATCTAGACCTGAGATAGAAGACGAAGCTCGAGCTCTTGGAAGCACTTCGCGATTGTAAAAAACAGATCCAAACAAGTGAGTCCAAGGTCTAGAGGTTAGCAAAGAAGGAGAAGGGTCTTGAAGATACTATCCAATAGATGCGCAAATCGCAGGACTTTTTGAAACTGCAGATGGAAAAGCTCAAACAACAGAAAATTGCTTCAGAAGAGTCTTTGAGTAGTGAAGTTGAAGCTCTCAAGTAGGCACTCCAGAAGAGCCAAGACCAAGCACCGAAGGATGACGATTAACATCCAGAGGACTTACGAGAGCAGATCTCCGAGCTGATGGAGCGATTGGATCAGATCCAAGAGTAAAGTGAAGTTCGGGAAGCAAAGCTATAGTCTCTCAGCAAATAAAAAAAGGCACTGGAAAAGAAGTTGCAGGACCAAGCACTCTCTATGGAGGAGTTGCTTGCTCAAGCAAGCCAGCAGAATATTATGGAGGTGGAGACCTACAAAGAGGAAGTCGCTCGACTGAACCAATCACTTCAAAGAACTACTATCCTTGTGAAGCAATTGGAGGAGGCGAACAATACCATGGAGGAGGAGCAGGTGTCCTTCCTGAATGATATTGGCAAGCTGGAGAAGAGTAAGAATCAACTGGAGGAGCAGAACAGAAGGCTGCACGAGATGGTAAGCAGACTGGAGGCACAATTATAGGAAGCATAATCTAACAAAGAAGAGTACACCTAAAAGCTGGAGAAGGAGCTGAAGTATGTGGAGAAACAACTGGAGGAAGAAAAGCGGCATGATGTTGAAACCTCAAACGAGCTGGCAAGGCTAACAGAGTAGCGCTTGAAGGTTGAGTAGCTGTAGAAGTAACTCGATAACGATAGACAACGCTTTACCATTCTCAACGATGAAGTCATAAGGTTGAATGGTGTGATAGCTGAGCTGCAGCAAACCGTGGAAAAGTTAAGAGAAGAAAACATCTCTCTGGTCAATTCGGTGAGGGCGTTGACATAAAAGCTTTGTCAATAGGAGAAGACTCAAGAAAATTTGTAGCGCTAGCTCAGGAGATTGGTGAATTAGAATGTTTTACTGCAGTAATAAATCAGTCATCTGCGATGCCGAATAGAATAAAGTGGAGTAATGCGGCAAACATCAACAGTTTAGCAAAACTAACACCAGCTAATTGCGATGCGCGAGCATATTGAAATGCTGAGCCGCGAGCTTGAGCTGCAAAGGATGAAGGAATATACTGTTGTTCGGGAACAGATCCCACCTGAAGCATAGTATCTAGAGGCAGGAATGGACTTCAACCCAATCGACATTGACTCTCCAAATATCAAGATCGCCGCACTTGAGCAAGAAGTGGACAAGTACAAGAAACAGCTGGCCGAGGTATTGACCCAACAGTTCAGCCGAGACATCGAACAGATCAACCGACTCCAGAAATAGCACAAGCAGCAGACAGCCCAACTCAACAAACGGTACAGCGAGCTGGAGGTATCTTTAAGCGAGCTACGTAGTAAGCTCGTCTAACAATAAGTACCAACAACAGAATTGGAGGCACTGAGGACTGCGAACAATGATCTAACCAAACAAACCAACCTAAAAGAGCAAGAACTCCAAACACTCACCAGTGCGATTAGCCAGTATACGCAACAAATTGCTTCGAAGGAGCACAAAGTTTCGGAACTGTCATCACACCTATTGGAAGTTGAGCAGGAACTTCGGAGAACTCAATAGGAACTGACCCGAGCAGCAACTTCACGATCGTCTGTTGACGAGTCTTCGTTGCTGCTCAAAAAGTACATTGAGGAAGCTGAGAAGGAAAAGGCGATTAACAACATGAAACTGACAAATTATACTAGCCTTGTCAAGAGCATTCTAAAAAAAATAGTCGACATCGAGGACATTTAACATTAGGATCTGGATACTCTCCTTGAAAAAGGTTCTCAAAAGGTGTTCGAATGGAAAAAGGGGAGAAATTGGGAGTCGTCGTACAAGGCTGTGGGGACAGGCAACCAGGATACGCAAATTCAACCGTTCAATATGGAAGAAAATGTGGTGGTAGCCGAGTAGCGTTAGCAAAGTCCGGCGAAAGAGGAGATTAAAAACGGTGGCCTCCCAAATATGGCAGACTTTGAGGACATGGAGCAAGTTGAGATGGAGAATTCAATTGTCCATGAAGGAACCACCCTTGAGGCTGCACAGACCGACTTTGAGCAAGAAGCTATAATTAAAGGTGAAGTTCCAAGAGTGTAGAGTTTTATAACATCGACTGTGGAAGTGTAAACAAAGCCTACCGACCACGCCAATGAGCATCCACCAACGGTAGAAGCTCTTGTTGACCAAGTCTTCGAGGCTCCAATACATCACATTCCTGAATAAAAGATACATCAGTAAAGTCCAGCCCAATTACAAATTGACGGTGTGGAACCAATCGAATAGCAGCAGCGACTCAAGACTGAAAGTAGCTGTGGTTTGCGAGATTTTTCGTAGTTCAAGGAGAATTCGCCCTCTGAATCAATGGTATCTGACCAACCTGATAAGGTGGCTCTCATCAGAAGTTCAGCGAATGAGGAAGCATTGGAGAACCTTGACGAATTTGCCGACTACAAGAACGAGTCGATGTCGCATTCTATGATATCGGATCGGCATGTGGAAGAAGAGCACCAGTAGGACCAAATTCTTCAAGTAGATTATACAGCAGATAAGCCCGTTCCTAGTGGAGAGACTAATGCCATCGCTAACGAAGAATAGTTCGCAGATTATGAGTAGAGATCGATGTCAGCATCTATGGTATCTTAGAAGAATCTTCCACTGCTCGTTAATCCAACCAACATAAAAACGAGTCTTGAACAACCTCAGCAAGTCGAGCAGACAGTTGCCCCCAATGAAGCTAATTTACCTGATGATGATGGTCAGGATAACTTAGCCGATGAGGATGAATTTGCAGATTTCAAGGACAACTCAATGCATGCTTCGATGATGTCCTAAAAGAATTTGTTCCTTTCCAAACCCAAAGCTGAGGAAGCTGCTGCTACAAGCCCCGAAAAGAATATCCCACTGATGAATGAGTTTTCTGATTTCGATGAGGCTGAGTTAGCTCACTCCCGTTAAATCAACCAGGAAGACTTAGAACGTGAAAAGCAATCGCCTACCAAACCCAGCCAGCCATAGCAACAGCCCCAACATGAAGAGGGTGCCGATTTCAACGATTTCGGTTCCTTCCACAATTAATCTCTTTCGAAGTCCCAGTTATCGGCCAACCTTAACCAATTCGAGGAATTCCCAGACGACTTTGAAAGGGCTTTGGATTCTTCCATGCTCTCTGAAAACCAGTTCAAGCAGGTCAACGAAGGCAACCTCCATAATATCCTCGACGGCGAGAACATCGGTGCATTTGAACATGACAATAAGGACAGTCAGTTTGAGTTCGAAGATTTCATTCAGAGCTCAATCAAACCAAAAGAGTCAGACTGAGTGTGACTAATGAATTCTTTTAGCATGCATCATCAGGACTGTTGCGGGTTGTTGATACATACTGAGCTACAACCGAAGCTACCGATATCGACGACCCATTGAGCCCAACCAGATGACTGCCAGATGCTGTGAGCGCAACCCACAGCTATCTTTGGGTTGCAGAGGTCCGAGTTTGGGCAATATTCCTGCCTGAGTCGAAACAGTCCGATTGCCCATATATTTTGAATCGGCTCATAGCCGACTGCATGTGCGTTTCCCTGATTCCATTTGTTAGCGATACAGTCCAGACATGATCCATGCCAATCAGAATACAAGCTTGTGAATTGTGTCACGTTTACTTTGAGCGGTGAAGTGGTGCAGGGACACGATGGGCATTTTGTCGAGGAACCCGAAGAGGAATACTGCAGACAGTTAGCGTTGCATGCATCCGCAACTGTACCCACGATCAGCAGCATCACCACCATAAGTATTTTCATGTTTGCGACTATAAATCATCATGTCTCCGTTCACGAGTGCAACACGTAGAAGATGTCGGAGACAGCAGCAATAATCTGAATTTGGCTGCCCCGACGATTGATGTTAAGGTCGGCCCGTGCTAGCACTTCGAAGATCATCGCTATCTTCTTATTATCGCCAAGTGTTGTGGATTCGTTCAGCATTGCTCGGAGAAGTTCGTCTGCTGGCCAGCCCTGCAGCAGCAGTTCATTCGTTTGACGGAGCACTTCCCCAAGGTTATTCGAGTACTTCAGTGTTTCGAATAGCTTACTGCATACTTGCTGTGGAATAGGTAGGATTTCCGGCACAGTATTCACGTTATGCAGACTCTGCAGACTGTTGATTGACTTCCTCAAATCGCCTTGGGACAGCAACGATTCGATTATTTCACGGCCAATAGTAATTTTCTCCTTCTGACAAATTTCCTCAAGCTTGGCGATTTGTTCTTCGACTGGAACTGGCCGGAACCTAAACTTCACACATCTGGAGGTGAGCGGCTCGATGATGCGGGTGATGTAGTTGCAGATTATCACGAATCTGGTGCGTTCGCTGAAATCTTCAATGATACGACGAAGAGCAGACTGCGCTTCAGTCGTCATGCTATCAGCCTCGTCAAGAATGATGATCTTGTAGTTGGGACAGAGGTACTTTCTACATCACAACTCCGCTACTTATCGACGTTTTTGCTGATCGCATTCATTGCGAACTTCTTAACTTTTTCCCTGACGGCCTTAATTCCTCGATCATCTGAAGCATTCATTTCGAACACCCTTTCGCGGTAGAGGTGATGTCTATATTCACTGGTGATGCTACCCGTAGAGTTCGCGGGCAAGTGCCAGTACTGATGATGTTTTTCCTGTACCAGCTGGACCGTAAAGCAGAATGTGAGGAAGCTAACTCGCTCAATACAATACATTTCCGTTCTTCGCTATAGCACTAAAGGCGTTGACTACCTCAGCTTGTGAGGCCAGTTCTGATAGCTTGCTTGGTCGACTGTCTATGTCACTACTCTGTACTATTTCTCAACCCAAGGGATCAGTGGATTGGGCTTGACGGGTTCCTCCACCTCCATCTTATCGGTTTCCTTGGGGACACGTGGCTTGAGGAATGCTTGCATTATTCTTTGGCGCCAACTCTCAACTCAATATAATACATGAAGCAACTTGTCGCGAAGCTTCCAGAGCTTCCGCAGAAAATCAACTGGTTTCCCGGTCACATGCACAAAGCCCTGAAAGAGCTGGAAGGCAAGACCGCCGATGTTGACGTGTTCCTGGAGGTAAGGGATGCAAGATTGCCGTACGCAACTCGCAACCCACAGTTCGACCATCTCATAAAGGGGGCTCAGAAGAGGAAGATCATCGTATTTAACAAGTTCGATCTCTGTGATCAAACCAAGACCAAACAGATCATCGATGACTACAATAAGCTGGGACTGCTGTGCTACTACATGTCAGCGAAGACCCATGAAAACATGCGCAACTTGACCACCTACATCAAAGATCACCTGCCCAGCAAGTATCGAACAGTTGGTACATGGTTGATGATATGCGGAATGCCAAATGTTGGCAAGTCCACACTCATCAACCAAATTCGGTCAACTTCGGACTTAGAAAAACGCACAGCGACAGCCCGAGCAACTCCAATGGTTTGCACGACAAAGAGTTTCACAGGCATCAAAATCAATTAAAGTCCGTTGATGTATTTGGTAGACTCTCCTGGAGTCATGGTTCCCAGCAACATTTCCGATGAGGTTGGGCTCAAGCTTGGGCTGCTGGGGATGATTCGGGATGTTGTGATGGACAAACAGATTCTGGTGGAGTACATGATAGAACTCTTCAAGAGCCAAAACAACGATAGATACTACACAACCTTCAAGCTTGTCAAACCCGTCGACACAATGGACTATCTCCTCAAAATTCGAAAGAAGTTTGGGTTTCACAATTACGAAGGTGCTTGGGATCACATTCTCGATGCACTCAGGGATGGCAGCTTCGGCCCGATCACCTTCGACATTCCAGAGGAAGGATGACCACTGATGTTTTCTCAAACTATTATCATGACTTCGGACTAAACAGAAGAAGGTCTAACAAGGTCGGCAACGTGTTTTCCTACGACTATATTCTTCTCCTTCTAACTGTTAGCATAATATTCGACAAGATAAAGAGACTCATGATCGGCTCAATCGAAAATTTCGAATGACTCATGATTTGGAATCAGGTTATAAAGCCGGACATGTGTCCAACAGCCTATAATCGAAAACATGGAGAAGACTGCCGCATGCTGCGAACCTGGATGCTGTACTGAGACTGCCAAATGCCCAAAGGGATGCTGTGAAACCAGCTGCTGTACAGTCAAAACAGCAGCCTGCTGTGCAACTGAATGCTGCACCGCCACGGAGAAGTGCCCCAAGCCCTGCTGCGAGACTGCCTGCTGCAGCAAGGAAACCAAGACTGCCGCATGCTGCTAACCCGGATGCTGCACTGAAGGAAAGAAATGCCCAAAGGGATGCTGTGCAACCAGCTGCTGTACAGTGAAGACAGCAGCCTGCTGTGCCACAGAGTGCTGCACTGAGACCGATAAGTGCCCAAAGCCCTGCTGCGAGACTGTCTGCTGCAGCAAGGAAGTCAAATCGTCATGAAATTTGATTGTTGTTACACTCGTTGATTCCGAAGTGTTCAGTTACAAGCAAAATTGACTGCTATTAGCCGCCGTTTCCTGGCAGGAGAAACATCGTTTGGTCAAAAACGTTGGCTGACGATTAGTGGTTTCTTCTATCGCAGTTGCTGGAATATTCATAACGGTCGCAGTTCTTAGCAAATACCCTGAAGACTTATAATACAGTCCTAGCAGATGGGAAACGAGCAGAAAGGTATTGGCGGTATGATCTCAGGCGAATACGAACCGACTCTCTTTGGACTGATCCGCAACCCATTCTTTCAAGCCGATCTCGATAACGAGCTTCCAGTGCTCACCGAGTTCACCTGCAAGTCCTACTACAGCGACCCCTACTTCAAATAGTGCAAGGTGTTGGAACACAAGCAATCCCATGAACTCATCATCATGAAGGAGCTGCAGTTCGAGAAGGCAGATGAAATGGAGAAGCACTACGCCGAGTTCGAGAAGCGCAAGGAGATGCTGATCAGCGAGAATGTCATTCGTCTCAGATGTAATTCCATTGTCATGTGCAGTTCTCGCCAAAAAATCCACAACGGGGCTCTTCGGAGAAGAGCATAAGATTGTGCTGCTGTTCGACTATGTTTTGATTGACCTCTACGAGGAATCAATGAACCGGATCAAACAGAACAGACCGTTCGCTGCTGAGGAACTGGGTAGCATACTCGCTGGTGCCATCAAGGGGTATGCGAGTGTTGAGGCGCAAGGTTTTTCAAACAACAAGATTAGGCTGAAGAACATCTACTTCGGCTTGAAGGAGCAAACACCTATAGTAAAGATCGCTGACAGCAACCTCTTTCGGACTAAGCCAAATGTCGACATGATAAGACTTCGGGACAGCGACACCGAGGACATATTCTTATCACCTGAAGAGCTGTAGGTAATGCTTTGATTGAGTGTTAGGGCATCGCTCAAAACCTGAACAGGTTCAATTCCAAAAGTGGAGTTTACACCTTGGGAGTTGCAGTGCTGCAAATCTGTCTCAACACTGATTCGAGAAGTCTGTATGACTATCCGGCTCGCATCAACTTTAAGGAGCTTGATGAAAGGCTTAATATTGTTAAGAATAAGTACCCACTTGGACTGTACTACTTGCTCAGAGAGATGACTGAACGAAGTATAGAACACCGACCCACCTTCGCCGAACTTGAAGCAAAACTTCCATCGAACATTAAAAACTTCTCTCCGGTAAGATCAAAGATTTATGAAGAATATGACTCTCACAGTTATTCCGAAGACCACTGCCAACAACACCTACATTAAAGACACTGTAATGAATACTGGAGCTCGAGGATTGCTGGAGCAGAACCCAATGCTCGCTCAGAACAAAACAATCGTTCCAACGATCATACCCAAGAGTTCTCGTGGGATAGCTTCCATGGCTGCTGAGTATCGCCCACAAGCAAATATTAATCTCGAGGAGGTCAACTAGCTCTACTCCAACGGGAACGCTTACAAAGGTCAGAAGAAAGACGGAATGAGACATGGTCGAGGAAAATACATCTATGCTGACGGAAGTTACTATTACGGGGACTGGTTTAAGAATAAAATGCTGGGAAATGGATGCCTCTACTATCCTGACGGTTCAGTGGAGTACGATGGCGAGTGGAAGGACGACCAGTTCTAAGGAAGAGGAATCCTCTATGGAAGAGGTTGTGACTGGACAAAATACGAAGGGGAGTTCAGGCATGGGAAGATGTAGGGTTACGGGCGAATGCTTTTTGTAGATGGCAGCACCTACATAGGAAATTTCAAAGCTGATAAGCCCCATGGCAAAGGGAAAATGACCTCAAAGGATGGCACTACAAAGATTGGGACTTGGGACGCCGGTAAATACTTAGAAAAGTGACTGTGTATGAATAATTTTTGCGGGTTATCAGTCGAAAGACCAGTTCTTTTCCCACCCTGATGGAAAGACAATATTTGTTTGGGTATCGTGCTCGAAATCGGTTTCATGTCTCAAATGATGGAAGCTCTGGAGATGCTTGGGAGCACTTGTCGTGATGTCTTTGTCACCCTTAATGGTCTTCAAAACCTTGATGTCAAGGAGTTTATCCTTCTTTGTCTTCAGAGGATTTTCAGATAATATTACGAAATCGGCAACCTTTCCGACTTCGATGCTTCCCTTAGAGTTCTACTCGAAGATTTGGAAGGCCGCGTATTTGGTGACAGATAGCAGTGCTTGGTAGGTCGAAACCCTATATTGTTACCCGAGGACGACACCGCTTGGGCACTTACGGTTGACCAACGAGGAGATAATGTACATAACTTGAGGAGGTGCCACAGGAGAGTCCAAATGAGCTGTGAAGAGCATTTTATTCTTATGTGCCTCGCCAGCAACACTCAGTCGTTTTGCACGTTCAGGACCAAGGGTTTGGGTGCGATGCCAGTCTCCCCAGAAAATAATATGCGCTGAGAAGTAGGATGGAATGATATGGTTGAGCTTCATCCGCTGGGTTAGATCCTCAGTGGTATACTGGCAATGTAGGCAAACCACTCGTTCGTTATCAAGGTTGGTGAAGTTAAATTTACCAGTAGGAGGGACGGTTGTTGGAACATTGTAATCCTTCCTCGATTGCTCGACAGCTTCAATGAATTGTTGAATGCCAGCATCTCCGTTAGCGTGGACATTGATCTGCATGTCATTCTTTCTGAGGGTTGTCATCAAGTCAGCCAGTTGTTGGGTGGTCTTGTAAGTGCCGTACCCTTTGTAGTCGGCGGCCTGTCCTTCTGGGATATGATAATAGGGTTCCTTTAGCCAAGCTGTAGAAGCTTGAATTGAACCGTCCACCACAAGCTTTCCACCACCAATTCTCAGTTGGTTTGTGTAGTTGTACTTATTCGTATAGTTTGTCCATCTTTTGTAAAGGTTATTTGGAGAGAATACCAAGAAGTCGATGTAAGCCACCACATCCAGTTTCAGTCTTTTTTGATCAGCATATTTCACCAAAGCCATGAGACTCATTGGATCGGTACGACCGTCAGTGATAGTTGTGAAACCGCTTGCAATATACCTCTGCTCGGTGACCTCAAAAGCGTGGGAAAGCATATCATATGGAATTTTCTGAAGCATTCCAAGGAACGCCTTAAAGAAGATTGACTCCTCAATAAGTCCTGATGGGATAGTTGAGTTAGGCTTCCTTCCTGCAGCACCGTCTGGGGGATTGACGAACTTTTCATCGATTCCGAGCAATTGGAGCCCCTTGCTGTTGACGACTCCCGAGTGTAGCGATAGCTGGAGCGCAAAGACTGGAACATCAGTTGAAACCTGATCTAGTTGCTCCCTGGTGGGGTGCTGATGTCCTTCATAAGCTCGTTCATCGTAAGCACAACCGACGATCCAGCCAACCTTCGTGATGAATTCATTGTTGTCCTTTACCCATGCTTTCATGACATCCACGATACCAGCCGTCGTGGTAACGTTCCCGATTGGTGGTGCCTGCAGTTGACCAAACATACCCAATATTGAACTCAAGGATAAATGGGTATGGGGTTCAATGAAGCCTGGAAGCATTGTCTTACCATTCAGATTGACTTGCTTGGTGGTAGCAGTGCAGGCCTTCCGAACTTAACTCTCCTTGCCCACAGCGAGGATTTTGTTGTTTTGAACTGACACCGCCTCGACAAAGTTAGGCTTCGGCCCATCCATGGTAATGATCGTCCCATTGTAGTACAACGTGTCAGGTGCTGGTGTTTCGGCATCAGCAACGTTCAGACAGGCCAGTATAACGACGAAAAGGAAAACGGATGTTCTCATAAGATTTGAATAAATTATTGTACATACAAGAACAATGCTGAAGATTCGAAATCGGTTTGATACTCCTGAATAAATTTGTCTATCTACACACCTTTCGCTTGCCTTTCTTTGCTTCGCTTGAAGAATTGCATGCTTGAAGAATTTTCAAGGAAGAATTTTTCAAGGAGATCAAGACCAGCCATCATAAGATTCTTATGGGGTCTCAAATGCAGTCATATTGACTGTACACGCTGTTGGAGTGTGTTGATGGAAAAATTATTGCACATCAAATTAACTCTGATGGGCAAAACATCATCATCCTCGGAGGCGACCTGAGTTGGATTGGTTGTTGCTGTAGCTTGCCGACCTGAAATGCCTGATCGATGAGAACCTTCTCTTTCTGCGTCCTCCAGTATTTTTTTATTCGATGGCGGACAAACTCTTCAACATTAAATACTTGGTTCTCTCATCCCGCAGTCACGCTCGACTCGAGCCAAACATAACTTTCCCAGTACGAGTTCAATAATTAAATTTGAATCAAGACGATCAGGTGTTGGTCTGATACTGATTCGCTATCTCGTTTATGGAGTTGTCTTCCGCTTGAACATGTCGCTCTGATTTCTTCTGATGGTACAGTTTCACTAACGTGGTAAGGATCATAGTCAATGCGGTTGTTCCCATTGCTATTCCAAACAACCCACCGGCAAACATCAATTGTAGCTCAACCACGCCCATGAATTGGAACTTTGTTATGAAGTAGAGCACGGTATAGACAATGAAGTCCAGAATCAGAAGCACTGTAAGAGCAATGTTCCAGCAAATGAGTTTCTTATGGGGTTTTGCCACGTAAATGGAGATGGCGAGGTTCGCTAAAGTCAATTACAGGAACAAAAGTACGATTGTATTGGTGTAGCCGGTGTAATTCCACTAATTTTTGGAGGCGACGAGGGGAGTGAAGAAGGGTTGGGTCCACAAAAAGTATTCTGAAAGGATCAACCCAGTCGTAGGTATGACCCAGTTGATGGTATAGATCAGCGCATTTTCCCACCCCATGAAATTATCGTTGGGAATCAGACTACTGAGAGCATCTGCTGGCCCTGAGAAGGCAAGCAGTACCGCGAGGAGAATGTTGCCAGAGTAGTTGTAGAAAGTGATTTGATTGCCGGTTAGATAGGTGATATCGTACATCATCACAAATGAACTCGTGACCTTCATAAAGCTTGTGGCGCCGTAGTATATGAAGATCTCTCGGACGTTGCTAAGAGTTGCCTTACCATCACGGATAATATGCTCAACACCCTTGAGCTCGGGGATACTGAAGTTCGCGGCGAAGGAAGAATCTGTATCGCTGATTCCCATTCCTGCATCCGCTTCTTTTATCGCCATCAAGTCATTAGCACCGTCACCACACATACCCACCTGGTGGTTGATGTCGATCTTCCTGTGCTTTTATTTTAGTCTTCTGACGATCGCAGCTTTCGATTCGGGAGAAATTCGGGCAAAGAGTTTGACTGTGGATGGTAGTTCTGGAGGTGGACTTAGATGTAAGAAATCGTTGTCAATGCCAATCGGTAGATGTTGGTGCTAGTATTCCTCATGGGTCATCTCCACAGGTTGACTGTGCGACTTCACTCTGTCATGGGTGAGAATTATTCCATTGTACTTGCCATTCTCTCCGCGTTGTTTTCGACCCTCGAACAGAAGTATTTTGCTCCCATGAGGAAGTATTCCAGTCCGGAGAGCAGTTTCCACGGCGATGAAGATATTATCTCCTGTGATGATCTTTGGTTCGATGTGAGCATCCATAAGCTTGCGAAGTGTCTAAACGGTATCATCCTTGAGCTTATTCTCGAAAGCCACGACACCCAACAATGTAAGTCCCTTTTAGAATTCCTCTCGTTTGCAGGTGAGATATCCAGCTACTTCAGTCTGCGAAACCTACTTGTACGCAAAGGCAATGTTACGAAGCCCTGCTAATGAAAGTGAACTGATCAAGTCATCGTACTTGCTGTACCTGTTTATCGAGCTTCGCTCCATCTTTTCAGCAGCACCCTTCACGAAGGCATAGAATTTGTTCTCCACTTTGTCATGGACCAGCACTGACATGCACTGGAACTTCGACTCAAACTGATTGATTCGTAGAACATCAATGTGGCTGCCGTCACGCCTCACCGTCGAACGAATGCTAACATCCTTCTCCGATAGCTCAAAGGAAAAGCCAGCGAACTGAAACATCCGGAGATCAAGTTCATCACCCATGAATTCATCCTGAATCTTCCGGACCGTGTGGCAGCTGGCGAATAGCTTATACATGATATCTTTCGCATCTTTCTGCTCGACCTACGAAGCGACGATCTCTTCCAAAGTGTTTTCATCGAGGATACGGTGAATGCTGTACAGTGACATGCTATTCATAGTCAGAGTTCCTGTCTTATCGAAGCACATAGTCTTGATCTTGCCAGCTACGATTGTCTTCTGAGGCTACGTTCCATAGATCTTGCTGCTACGCAACCTGCTCAGCCCGACTGAGTAGCATAGGTTGAAGAATATTGGGAATGCAGCGGGTGCAGCCCAGCCTATCAAGTCTAATGCTCGGTAGAAGATGGCTGTGGGTGACAGTTGATGTTGTAACATGAACGCAACAAATCCGAAGTAGATGATGTAGGCGCAGAGGAACATTATCGCGAGGAACTTGATTGCCGAGAGCATGAATTCTGGCGCTGTCGGATTGTTGTGGAGGATCTTTCGGAATATCCGGCCCTTACGTGTTGAGAAACCAGTATTAACGACGAGTGCTGTTGGATTGCCTCGTAGTTCCAGGACCTTGGCCCCTTCGAAGAGCCAACAGTTGTCCTCGTAGAGGTTGGCAGCTGCCAGGGCTGGAAACTTGCCAATGGGGATGTTCTCACCAGTAAGACTGGCCTCGTTGACATAGACCTCGCCACTAATGAGCACACAATCGCAGGGTATGAGCTACTCGGGACTGAACATATCGCCTGGAACAAGTTCATTTGAATTAACCTTGACCTTAACACCATCACGCAACACCTCCACAAGAGCAGAATGTTCAGCAATCTCCTTGATCTTTTTGTAGCTTAACCTGAGCATGATGTAGTTGACGGTCGTGGTGATGAACGAGAATACGAGCATGACGATGGCGAACAGATAGTTCTGTTCCAGAATATACGACACGCATACCACGTATTGGAGGATGAAGAATGGCTTTATCAGTTCAGTGCCAATGTACTCAAAGTAGGTGGGGACCTCAACCTTGTGCTCGCACCAGCCAAATTACTCACGTTGAGTGCCAACTTCCAGGGTTGTTAGTCCCGTACGATGGAAGGTTTGGTTGAAGATATGGCCTCTTCGGCTAGCACTATACCCCACCGGATGATATTTCGATCGACCTCTACAGTACTTCATCTTCCGGTAGTAGAACACCTTCCTCCCTGACGACTCGATAAATGTATCCTCGATTTCAGTGGTTCCGTCGTTGCCGGTGATGAGAAGTTGTGTAGCTTCAGCATACTAACAGTCCTGATAGAAGAGCCTCGCCCGAAATTTTTTAGAGTAGCGCAGCGCCAGCAAGCCAATGACTACGAGCGATGCGATCAGGAACAGGGTAACAGTTGCTATGAGTCTACCAAGATGATGCAGCCTCATCGGGCGAACATCGTCTATGCGGCATTCTCCCTCCAACCCCATGAACTAGCTCTAGTTTTCGTCGGGCTGCAAAAGCTCTTCGCCCACAGTCTCATTGAACTTCTGTTCTGTTGGGAAGCTCATATGTTTAATAAGGTGGGATCGGTGAGAAGTTATAGTTTATTGGCCGATCCGGATCGATATTAAAAAGAGAGAGCTCCTGCATATTCGGGGCGGTTGGGGTTGCTGTGGAAGAACATTTTGAGATAATTGCCGACCCAAAGACGAATAGGATCGCATTCAAATATTATCTTCCACGTTGGAATATCCTGGGGTTGTTCTCTAATCCGACCTGGCATTCCACCACTTCGACTGTTAGACTTGTAAATTTAAATACAAGTATATGCTGGCGAATAGACCAACTGCGCAGAGCAGCTTACCCAGCAAAACCGACTACAACTAATACCTCATCGCTGGCTACAACTGCTTCCAGAACAAGGAACTCACCAAGGCATTGATCTGCTACCAGGATGCTTTGATGGCGAATCCCGACGCAACAAGCGCAGCACTTGTACATTCCATCATCGGTGTGCTTCACATGCACGGGTGCAACTACCCGTAGGCTATCAACTCCTTCTCGGAAGGGCTTAAACTCATCGAAAAGGCAGTCGGTGAGCGGCAATCAAACAAGAACAACTATGAACAGCTGTCAGTACTGATAAAACTGCAGGCCAACCTTGCATTGTGCTACCTCGTGATTGGAGAGCACAAGGAGTCAGTAGACCGTGTTAACCGTTGCTTGCAGGCAATTCGGCCAACCCATCCAAACATTAAGGGAGACTTATTCCAGTCGCTGATGTACATATTCTTCAGGTTCACCAGCTTCAAGGCCATAAGGAATACCGACATCGATTCCCCAGAGTCCAAGTATGACGATGTAACACAAGCATGCTTCTACTCGACCATGGCAGTCAACAAAGACTTGTGTTCGTCACCTCAGGATGCCTACGACCTCCAGAAAAAAGCATTGAGCATCTGGACATCAAAGCGAGAATACGGGTTCATGCTCATAAGTCAGCGCCACCTGTTGCATCTCGCCAAAGAGCTGGAGCTTAAGAGATAAATCGCAGATTTTGAAAAGCAGATTACGCGCACACTTGAATCCGAACAGCTTCAAGGCATCTCGGACAAGACTTTGTTCAAAGGCTACCAGTAAAAGATGAAGACAGCCAAAGACATTACAACCCTCCTGGCTTCGTTCGAGCGGGATGAGAAATTTAGTGATGCCCCCCAGGAAATTCCAGGTTGGCGGGAAGCCACTCGTTTGAAACTACTCAAAGCAGTCAACATTTCCAAACGAACGCTATCAGAAGGAAACCCAAAGAACAGAGAATAAACCCAAAAGGGTATCGACCAACTTCTCCAAACCATTCGTTCATTGGACACCTAAAGGAATATCCTTGTGGAACGCAACCTGCAGAAATCAAAGTTTGTCGTGGAAGCCGTAAACTATCTCAAATCTCAAACGAACAGATTTTGCAAGCTCTTTCAGAATAAACAAAAAGGTGAGCTGCAGCTCGGTTTTCACCGTTGGAGAAACTGGAATCAGGAAATTACACAGTATCAACAACAGTAAAATCAACGTTCCCAGAGGCAACCAAACTCCCGAACTCACTTCAACCAACCGCCGCCAATACCTACTGAACTCCCCTATCGTACAGGCAACTCAGCCAATACCAGCAACTTTGGTTCCATGGATGGACGGAGACTTGGCAATACATCAACCATCAGCAACTCATCCAGAGGTGACCGACCTGACATTCGAATACCAACCACGTTTGTTTCCACAAAACGAACAGAACCACCACCGATGAACCCATCCAACAGCTATCGGACAGTTGTAAGAATGTAGCCTGAAATTCCCATTGGAACGAACTATCCGAGCAGGCAGTACAACCCCAACCAATCAGTCAGCCCAATCCGCAACGTTATTGAACGCCCACTATCACCAGCACTGACATCCCGAACCAACAATAACGATGTCAGTTTTATGTACTCTAAAGACGATCCCTAAACCAACCGGCGCATCTCGAAATACATTCGAAAATGTGAAGCTGGGCAGTACCTCTTGAAAAGGCACTTTACCAGCGATGGAGGAGACTAAAAGTTCGTGAAGCTCACCAAAGTCGATATTCGATGGGCCAGCGACTAAGACAAGATTATGAAGACTGGCAAGAACCAGATATATCTGCTCACTGATGTCAAGGGAATTGTCTACGGTAAGGTTACCAACACCTTGAGAAAGAGTTGCAACAAGGAACTCGTTCCTTGGAAGTGTTTCTCCTTAATTCTAAAGAAGCGAACTCTTGACATGTACTGCCCTGAAGAGGAGGACGTCGACTACTGGGTACCTGGTTTGTCAGGAGCAATATCCCGAGCAAACCCCGACAAGTTGATGATCGGCTATACCCCCGGCAAGATGCTCTGGACAAAGATGTTTCTAATCCTCAACTACCACTTCATAGAGCCTCGCGGCAAGTATGAAAGACGGCATGCAGTACCCTTCGCAGTGGCTATCACTAAATTCTTCAAGAACGGTCTCAAGCTTCCACCCCGAAAGAAATGATCAGCAAGCTAAATTACCTCTAACTTTGCGTAACTTATTATCCTATGAGAAGGGACCACTTCACTGTGAACAGGTCGCCTCTCAATAACTCTCCCTCCAAGCATCTGGTAAGTTTTACGAAAGCTCAACGCTTTCCACCGACAGTTCAACCCAAGTACCGAAAAATCCATGTAGCTGCGATCGCCTGTACGATACCAAGGGAAGTTTTGCAGACCAGCGGAGATCCATGGGTTATGGAACAAAGACGAGGTTCGGTGTGGCTAATAACCTACCCGAACCAGGCAGCTACACGGCTAGATCGGACTTCGAAGAAAATCTAGTGAAGAGGAGAGGTAGTAAGTTCGGCGATGCTGATCGTAAATACATCTTGGCAGATGAGGATAATGCTCGCCGATCACCGAGCCCATCATACTACCACAACACCGGTCAGCTCAAATATCCAAGCCTCTCATACTCACTAGGCCCACGTACAAAAAAAGGGAGGACTGAATTTATCAACGTACTTAAACAATGTGAGATAGGAAGCAGGACCAGGCCAATACGAACTAATTGGTGCTCTGCACGCAACAGGAGTCTACCACCATTCCAAATTCTTGGGTTCAGGCTGCCCAAAATTCACTCGATCCTCTCGATTCCGTAGCGATGAAACGTGCTCACCGGGTCCTGGCCAATGTACCTCATAACTTACCCAGACAACTCGAAAGGAATTAGCCCAGACGGTTCTTACTTCAACAGCAAGCACCCAGGTTCGATGGCTCGGAGCTTTTCGAAGATCACCCGCAAGTTTTTGCTGAATCGAGCCAATACTCCTGCTCCCGGTCAATAGTATGAACCATGCTAATACAGTGAACGATTCTCCGACTTCGCGCTGAACAACACCACTGCACGCTTCTAACACTGAGCAGCAAGTGAAATTTAATAAAGTCTAATTCACTCATCCTCAAATACTACATCATTCTTGCTTTTGAGTGAATCCGGGGTGTCCGTCGAGCACAGCTGTGAAGAGGTTCAGTGCTTCAGCTCGCTTGTTCTGAGGCACCATATGTCCAGCACCCTTGAAGGTTACATAGATGACGCCCGAGTAGACCATCTGGAAGCCTGAATGCTGGTCGTTGGTGAACCACGGCGTGCTGAATAACCTTTATCTTTTACTAGAGGTAGGACTCCTTCAGATTGAGCTTATCGAGGTTCTTCAATGTATCAGTGTATGGAACCACCGAATCCCACTCCCCATTGTACAGCACATATTGCAGCACGTGGGTCCTCGTCAGCAGATATCGGTAGGATTCTAAACTTCCGCCCAGACTGATTTGGTAATGCGACGAGACATTTTCTGCCTACGATAAGCTGGTATTATTACACATGGTCCGTTCCACTGCATTCCCCTGAACTGAGCATGGAACTGCTATTCGTTTTTATTGAAGTAGTCGTGAATGCCATCAAAGTATGCACAAGGAGCACCATTGAACTATGGTTTGGTACCCTTCCTGTGAGCCTTCATGAAGTCTCGAAGGATGCTTTGTTGGGTGAGTCTAGGTTTACGCTGCTTCAAGGGGGCAGCAGCGAATGAATCGTTGTAGTAACAGTAGTCATACACGTTGTAGGGATTGAGCTCAACGATATTATCTGCGAAACGCTTGAGGAAGAAGTTGCAGCCAGCCGATGTTGGATCGATCTTGCAGTTGGTCTTCCAGTAGGGGACCAAGTCAGGATCCACAAAGTCGTGCTTTATCATATAGTCGACTTGACTATCCTCAAGGGAACCATCGGTGAAGTCCATAATACCGTTGCCAATAAGGAAGCCTCGAAGAGCCACGGGATTTGGTGGGTTTCGGAGGTTGTGCTTATCCAGCAGTGCTGTGAGGTCTGGGATGTACTTCCCCGCGTAGCTCTCACCAGCAATCCAGAATGAATTTTTGGCATATTCGATGAACATTGAACTATTGAAGAAGTTCAGCACTGCGTTGAAGCTGTCAGTGGCAACTGTCGAATCATTAAACTCGAAGTCGACGTCGAGGTTGTAGCTGTAGCCGACTCCTGCTGGGGACTCCAGGAACAGCAGGTTGCTGCGTTTGTGCCACGAGTAGGGGTTCTCAGTGAGGCTGTCGTTCACCTTGTAGTCGATTCCGTCCTCCAGGTAGTAGGGACCGATTTCCTGGATAAAACCTAAGCTAGTAGGCGAAGTTACCTAGCATTGACGAACAACCGGGTCCTCCATTAAGCCACAGTGTCACAGGATCCTTGTTGTTAGCACCGTTGACGCTCTCCACGAAGACATAGTGAAGAGTACGGTTGATGTTTCCAGTGTCTAGGTATCCGGAATAGACAGAGGTGTTGAAGGTACGGGGATAGCCCTGAATATCTCAGAGGTTGTACCGGCACAATAGGCATGATGTCTTTCTGACGTGCACATCCGACCATGACGGAGAGAAGCACCGCCGCTACAAGCAGAACTTGGGTCTTGCGAATCATTAATAATCTCTTTATACTGACTAAGGTGGCAAAGGATATGCTGCATTTTCTGATGGCTCCTGATACGAAGCTGTCAACATGCGAATGGGTGATCCTACGAGATAAGTCTAACAGCTATAGCGGTGTCGAACACCAAACAGATGTTGGTCGAATAGTGCTGCACTATCTAACATTTGAGTTTATCGACTTGGATATTGTTTAGTGCCTGTTAACAATGTAATTTAAACATGAGCCAAGCTACCAAGGCAGAGGATCTTGGTAAGTTCAAGTATCTCAAACGAATTCAGCATCGGTTGAGTTCAGTCAGTGCCACTCCCTCCCAGCAGGAAACCTCCCGTTCAAATAGCTCGTATCGGCTTGAAAGCGATAAGTCGTCGTTTATCGATGTGTTCAATTGTCGGAAGCCGATTGGGAAATCAGAGTCGTCTCAGTAACCGACCGCCAAGAAGAACTATGAACCCGAACCAGAAGGAAGGCACTACAACCCATAGAAGTATTTTTCAGAGGAAATCGAAACAGCAATAAGCAGGATGCTATCAGAACATGAACTCGGACAGGAGACCAAACGGCAACCCTCGATAGTAGTAACAGCACCTTTGAAACAGTATATTGAAGCAGCATCAATTTTCCAACCTCCTGCGTTCAACCCCAGCCCAAACCACCAAACAAAACCTGTGCAGCGACCCCTCCAACCTGACCTCGAAGAATAGCAGCCCGATATTGCCCCGTTTCCTTCCGATGACCCTGCCGATCGAAGACAATGCCAGTCGTGCTTTCGAAACTTCAATCCTGACTCCTTTGCTAAACACGAAAGAATATGCCAGAAGGTCTTCTTCAAAAAGAGAAACACCTTCGACAGTGCTAAACAACGCTTCAGCAAGCCAACAAAAAGCTGATTAACTCTGGTCTGTCATCAATAATTGTCACAGCTATGTTCTTCATACCTCGACACCCTGCAATGCATTGTAGCATTTGATTAGTTCTTCCAGCTGGTTTATGGTGTCGCTGATGGTACTGATCAGTCCTTCCAGGGGTTGGGTAGCCTATTCGTTTCGCAGCTCCACCTCTTCGATTAGCACCACGGAAGTGCGGCAGTTGCTACGGATCCTCTATAAGAGGTATCCCAAGCCGCTGAACTATGGTTAGTCGGAAATGTACCTGCACAAGCAGCTAGTTACCGCTGACCGTTGACTTGGACTCATCAAGCAAACGCTGGAGCTAGGCGACCCTGTTACGGTAGTACTGCTCCATACCGATGTAGCGCTCCTGAAACTCTCTGTTGACCACTTCGAATCGGGATTAGTATACTTCTGTGTACTCTGTGAGCTACTGCTCGAGCAACCTTACTCGTTGCGTGAGGGTATGCACCAGTACTTCCCTCCCGTGTTCATCGGTAAGCTCATGTTGATGTTCCCTTTCGGTAGAAGAGTTACTGTTGTTGTTCAGAGAGTTCAATGTTTCCTCAAGCTGGAAGATCTTTGTACGTGCTTGAGTCTCGAATGTTTGTTTCTCTTCCTGCATGCGTAAGTTATGTTAACGAAGCTGGCTATGCTCCTTCATTATGAGAGCCAGCCTCGCCTACAGTTCGGAGGCACGCTGCCCTTCCAGTTGCTAGTCTGATCCGTCTTTCTCGACCTCCGCTAATCGATTTTGGGTATGTTCCAACCTCTCCTTGACTCTTCGCAGTTCCTCAGTAAGAAACACAACCTTCTGCTAACTCTCATTAGCAATTTATACTTGTCGAGACACAACCAATGCATGCTTCCCATCGATTCTCAGCTTATTGAGCTATGATTCCAACTATCGCTTAATCTGGCCAAGCTTGAGCAGTTGCTATTTCTGAGTATTAAAGCTATTTCTCAACAAAGTTAGTTCTCCCTCTAGGGTTTGCTTAGCCTTATTGGCCTTCTCGAGCTCGTAGTAGCTGTCTCTCAACTTGACCTCCAGCTGGTTCATCCGATGTCGGTCCTCGTTAGCCGCGGTATCGCATTCAGTGCGATACCGTTGAAGGGTTTTAACCTCCTGCATTAACTATTCGTTGCGCCGTTCGTGGAACAACGCTGCAGTCTTGGCTTGGGTCAACTGTAAATCCATCGCAAGGTTGGTCGACCCTAAATTCGATGACTTTTCATTGGAGGTCAGCAACTGCTTCTACAAGTAACTTACATGCTTCTTCATACTTGAATTTTCGGAATCAAGGTTGTTTCGTTCACTGGTGAGGCTGTTCAACCGACTCACTGTCTAGGCTAGGGTTGTTTCAACTTCCTGCCGCTTCCGCCGTTCCTGAGATAGCTCCTGCAGCTATTTCTTCTGCGAGCCTATTTTATTAGCTGATTCAGATAGCAACACTTCTCTATGTTGCAGAGTGTCCCGGTGGAGCTTTAGTTCGTTCTCACTTACTGCCAACTCGTTTTTTAGGCTTGCCATCTTCACGTTGAGGTCGACTACGCACTGCTCCTGCTGGTTGAGACGGTTCTGCCATTCCCGTTCGCAGCTCTGCAACTTGAACAGATGCTCGCTGCGAATATGCATAATCTCATCGCCAAGCTCCCTAACCTTCTCCTGCAGCTTGCTATTTGCTTGCTCAATTAAAATTTGCTTCTGAATTTGGTCAGTGCTGAGATTACCCGTTGGCAACCTCGCTGCCTCCTCCAACTGTACTTTTAGGGTTGAGTTGAGCTGCAGCAGGTTGTTGGTGCGCTTCTCCATCTCTGTGTTCTTTTCCTTGTAGAATGCCACCTTCTCCTGAAGTATGGTCAACCGCTCCTCGCTCTCATCGGTATGTTTGGGTGGTTTGGCATTCTGGGCCTGGAAAAGTAGCATTTCATACTCAGCAATCATCTTCTTACATTTGGCCAGTTCAATTTGTAGGCTATGCACCATTGCCGAGTCCTTCTCTGGCTCAAATTTGCGCTTTGATTCCACTCGTCTCAGGTTGTTGTCACTTTCATTAGCTGCCTTAACCTTCATCTTTGTGTTTTGATGACGGCAGTATTCAATTCGAGCGCTTAGCCCCAACATCAGCCCCTTGAGCTCCTTCAAGTTTGCTTGACCACGAGTAGAAAACTCCGCTCGGCAGGCCTCGATAACCCTTTGAATCTTCTGTTGTGATTCTTCAACGTGCTGCTGCAGCTCATCAAATAAGTTGGTAGCATTGCTTTCCAGCTGGTTGAAGAGCTTTTCGCTGACAACTCGCTTCATCAACTTACTGTCAGTTGTGTGGGTGCGTTTGTGTGAGTATCGTTACTCTTCACGACGGCGATACAACTTTCTTTATAGCTCTTCGATTTTATCCTGATGCATCTACAGGGTCTCGCGGTACGAATCCTAGCATTCCTGCCGAAGCCGTCTCAGATTGTTCTAGTAGTCGATTCGTCGAGCTTAAAGCTACTGGTTCCTGCGCTCGAGGAGGAGCGCAAGTTACTATTTATTACGGTTGTTGCTCGGTGGAGGAGGAGGTTGTTGCACAACTGTCACGGGTTGGCTATTCTTTGCGTGTTGCAGCTCCAGATTTAACTGGGATAGCTCGCCCTCGAGCTCAATCACGCGTCTTTTACTTGTGGCAAGTCTTACTTCGGCTTATTTTATTGTTTCAGAGGCCTATCGTCTAGTTTCCTCGAGCACCATCTTACAGCTCTTCAGATCGGAACTGATGCTGTTGATCTTGCTGGATTTTTACTAATCTGACAAGATAAGTGAACGATTGCTCTAGCTGTACTTGGCGATCGATTCTTTGTAAGACTCCTCGGCGAGTTTGGAGAGCCTCAGTTCCTCTTTGAGAGTGCCTATTTGGTTGGAAGTTTCTGTCTGAAGTCTTCTCAGCTCCTCAGTCGTCTTTGAAACAGTCGCATAGAGAGACTGCTGCTAGGAACTCAGTTTGGCGAGGGTGTCATCCTTGCGATTCAACTCTTGGGTAGTTCTCAACAATTATTGCTGGTAGTCGTCAATACTCTGCTGCATTCTCCTTCTTTGGTTTTCCAGTTAAACTTGATGTCTGTTCCGAGCTTCCTCTAGCCCTGACCGAATCGAAAATAGCTCCTGCTCTCCGATCTGAATGGCCTGCTTTGCTTCTTCCAACTGCTGCCGAGATTCAGATTGTGCTGATTGAAGTGGCTGGAACTTCTCTCTTAAAGCCGCCAGTTCTCTATTCCTGCTGTCCAGTTCGGCTGTTAACTGCTCCATTCTTAGCCGGCTATTCTGTAATTCGATTTCGTAATTGGCGATGGACGTGGTTGATTGTTAGCGTATCAGTGTGCTTTCCTTCCTTGATTTGTCTTGGTTGCTACGAGGACTAAAAAACCCGTCGGACTGGTCATTGTGTATCCTACTCTGCAGCTACAGGATCTTCATCTATCTGACTCGAATTTCCTCAGCAAATTGGTTGTTACGGAGCTGAAGGGCAGTAAGGCGCCCTTCGAACTATGCTTTGGTCTGCTGCTACTTCAGTCTAAACTCATCTTTGAGTTGTTCGACTTGCAATTCAACCCGTTCAGCTAAAACCTCTTCGATGCGGTCGCTACTGGGAAGCTACTCATCAAGATCCTCTTCAATTTATTGACGGTGAATGCTGGATGAAGGTTGCTTGGCCGAACCCTAGTCTTCAATCTGATGTTCAAGTTGGTTGCATTTATCCTCCAAGGCCTTGTATTTCATCCGAAGCACTTCAAGTTCTAGTTTGTGATCGCTTTAATCCACGACGACTATCCGTTCCTTCTTTAGTAGGTTGGCTTGCATGGGGATGCAAGTCGTAACGATAGGCTGAAACGAAAGGGGTTGCTTATTGTACTGGTCCGCAATTTTAGGCGGCGGTTATTGGCTTCGTGGTGACTGCAACGGGGATTGCTTATCCCCTCGGCTTCGGCTGTCTTGATAGTCAAGCTACAGAATTCGGAGAGATTTCGACTGGTTTTGTACTGTTTGGCTTGAGTCCTGCACCTGATGATGATGAGCACTTTGCATGCCAGCATAGACCACCTGTACGGCGGGTTCTTGCGATTGATTTAAGGAGACGATACCCTGCTGTTGCTGCTAGAAGTGCATCAATCCTGCCGACTCCCTGCGATAGACGATCGGTGGCGCACCCATACCTTGAACGCGGATGCTCGTTTGCTGCAGTTGCTGGCTACTGTTGCTGCGCTCCATCAGCGGTGATTTATGCTGTCCTCCGTAACTGAATTTGATGAACTGGTTAGGTTGGGCAAGTCGCCCTTCAGCAGCACCCGTAACTCTCATACTTAAACGTACAAATCAAATTTCAGGTCGGAGCCACTTGGATGATTAGCGCGTCATTCGAGTTCGGTGGCAAGTATGCTTACCCTTGCCCGATTGTCCTTCAGGAAGGTGCTTCGGAAGAGAAGCAGCACAAAATTCATCGTGAATTACACATCTCGCCTGCAGTTGAGGGTGAGCACCAGACTAAACAGCAGGAACAGCCCCAGGAAGATGTAGAGCACAATATTGAATGAACTCCGTTTGAGAACGATACCGTGCTCACGGATCTGCACCTTGCTATAACCCTTCAAAGCCTCAATGCCAATTTTGTTCGATGCGGTCTCAGCATTGAGTTTGAGCACGTTGCTCTTGACGACGAGCGGGATTTGAATGCTGCCGTGGTTGATTATTAGGTGTGGGAAATTGGCTAGTTTCCCTTCTAGTCGAAAATTTTCTTCAGTTCGGGTGTAACGGATGCCGTTTTCAGCAGGCATGCTGTTCAGCACCTCCAGAATCATGTACTCGTTGAAGAACATCTCATCGCCTTCAATGATTTCGCAGAGCTGGTGAGGGATCCTTATGCCCCTGCCATAGTTGTACACGACTGTGATGTCGTAGTGCTGGCCACTAACGAAATCGTCACGACCCTCCACAAAGTTGACTTCATTCAGAACTAGTTTTGGTAGGGGTGAGAATGCCAACTCAATTTCGGTATCCTTGACGCCGTAATGCTGACCCACAGCAACGATGAAGTCCGAAGGGTACTTCAGACCTATCTTCACGAAAGAGTTCTCGTGCTGCAGCATGGGTAGCGTGAGATTGACTCCCTCCAAATACAGAATATTTGATCGCAGAGGGACGTAAGTATGAGAATCTTGAAAGTCGAAGTGCACCTGAAAGGATTCCTGATGGCTGGCTGATTTGAATGCCTGAACCAGTGGGATATGAACTGCCCCCACCGCAGTCGTAAGCCACAACAGCAGCGATAACTGCAGCATTCGATTATAAGTAAATGAGCCAAGGCAAGGAACGTTGATGAACTGCAATAATAATGAAGCGATATTAAATAAACCTGATGAATCACACCACCATGAGGAAAGAACATGACGGTGGAATGTGTTCATTGAGGATCAGGGACAAACATGATCGCAAACCTTATTGCGAGAGGTTCGAGCCAACGGTGTATCCAGTAGAACCCTCCTACGATGACGAGCCGGTGCAGTTTCCTAACCTCGCTAGTATGCAAACTCGTCAATCCAAGAGAAATTGCGATTCGCCCAGCGATAGCACATACAGGGCGGGTCGTCAGCGTATCTCAGTAGAGTACGATGCTCCAGTAAATCGGGTGCGGAGACGAGACCGCTCGCCAAAACTGAACTCACCGGAGCAGATACTCCTCAAATATGGCATCATCAATCCCAAGAACACCTCAACCTCCACTTTTCGAGACTAGTCGAATCGAAAGAGCAAGATCAAACTATCCGATTTAGTTACAGTTGACAGTACGGAGAAGAAAACCGATCGTCCTAGGCATGACCGAGAATCGTCCCAATACGATAGTCAAATGACAAGCGATGGCTTGATTCTTCAGCACATTCGGAGCAAAAGTGTAAAGTGCCCTGACAGCATGGGTTCCCCCTTTACTGTAACCCGGAAGCAACTGAATCCGAAGTATAACTACATCGATATGGAGTCCCTCGAGAAGGAGGAATCGATGTTCTACGAAATGGCTCAGAAAAGGTTAAAGGAGTTCCACGAGAAGGCTGAACGCCTGCAGGTGAAAATGCCAACACTGAAAGAGTACAGAGAGAACGTCAGTCAATACGAACCCACAGTCGAAAGTGGGAATCCCTAACGAAATAGTTCGGATTTCAAGCCACTTGGCAGCCAAAAGGTCAAACCGGAGTACTCACAACACTAACTGACGCGCTATCCAAAGTCCAAACCTTGGATAGATAAAGTTCCACTCAAGCGTAATCGACGTGCATTTACACCTTGGAAAGACAGCGAGGAGGGCGATCTGTTCAGCCTTGTGCAATGAACAGTACTATGATTTTCCTTTCCGAGTAGGTTTCGTCTGTGAGAGGATATATAGTGTGGGCATAGCCTCACCGTATATTACATTTAGCACAAACTAGCGCAATCATGCTGCTGTGCTTTCCTATGGGCTGTCTCAAGGGCTGGATTCTTATCGGAGCTGTGCTCACAGTCATCATAGCTCTTGGTATGGTCGTAGGTACCCACGAGTCTTATTGCAGTCACAATCATCGCTACAGTTCAGAGAGAGAAGATCATTGACAAGACAGACACCGAACTCACCAACAAGGTGCTTGTGGGGATGTACCTATCGTCAATTCTCTTGCTGTTAATGGGCCTCTCTGGTCTCTACGGTACCAAAAAGGTTCAACTTAGGTTCGCTCAAAAAGAACAAATGTCTGCTTGGTCTGTTCACTATCGGAACGTTTGTGTTCGTGTTGGTATTCGCTACCGGGATGTTCCTGTTTTTCCTCGGGCCTAAAGCCATCTTCGACGGAACTTGCCAAGCACCCAAGAATGGCTTTCTGATTGACCTGAGGGATGTCACAGATCTCGCCCAGAACACTTTATGCCGCACTTGTAGTTGCAACTACCAAGGAGATACTATCCCAGATGGTTGGAATGTCAGTCCAGACGGTAAGAAGCAGGTATAGTAATGCGATGGATTCCGAAATGGTACCAACCAGGCCGACATCATCATCATGGAGACCTTCGAGAAGGAGTTTAACTGTGGTGGTTGGTGCAATAACGGCCTGGAAAAGTACTTCTATTTCTCTGACATTAATGGTAAGGTTATGGCTTAACTTTAGGCAAACCTGAAATTGGTTGCTATCAAGCCCTCCGAAACTTCTTCGATAAGTACGGGATTCTCTTGGGAATCAGCTGCGCAGCTGCCTTCGGTGTTGCCCTGTTGAACATCGTGATGATCTGCTGCTTCTGCTTCCACCCTTCCAGAGCAAAGAGCAAGCGCAACCTCTTCCGCAACCTCATCGAGGACAACTGATCGGAGCTGTTAACCACACCCATTATTATAATTAATACTGTGGGAGGCGAAGATGATGAGCATTCGAAATGACGGACTTCACATGTGAAGACAAATCATCCTTCGGCTGAGTTCGCAACCCACACGGCAAAGCTCGAAGAAACAGCTCGGGCCACCACTCCGTTGAGATATCTTTCGTAATATTTATTAACGATGGAGGTTAAGGTCCTCAAGTTCTCGGGTCTTCCTGCTACCATCACGGAAGGCAAAGTCAAAGCACAGTTCAGCAGGTTCGGAGCCTTGAGTCAGATGGTATTCGAAGAGGGCTCTGGATTTGTTGAGTACAAAAACCCGATATGCGCCAACCACGCATTCATCGAAATGCTGCCCTACTTCGAAAAGCAAGGAGCCACCCTTACTTACAGTAATCAAGAGGAGGAGCCACCTGTCTTGCAGGCTTCAGGGTCCTACGATATTCCTCTGGACAACTATGCGCTCGAAATGAAATTGGAAGCAGAGGTTTCCCAGGAAGAGAAGAAGCAACGAAGGAATTTGGGATAGGGGTAGCTTCCTCCTCCAAATGAGGAAGGGTCATCGCTCACCTTCCTCAGCAAGAAATATCTCATGCTTCTGATCGTCAGCTTCATACTGTACTTTGTACTGGTCGAGAACATTCTCATGAACAAGTATGAAGATACGGTGCTATTCGGTGGAACTTCAGCGCCGATTGAGATCATTCCGGCATATGTTAAGAGACAGAATAGTCCAGCCAAGCCAAGAATATTCAACTTACCAGGAGCTAGCAAGGCGGTCAAGAAGTAATAACCCAAGAAGGAGGCGGAGCTTAAGAAGATCCCTATAGCAAAACCCTCGAGGTCTGAAGAGGAAGTAAGATAACCTATCAAAATTGTACGGAAGCCAGTTAGGAAAGTCGTAGATGATGAAGACGAGTAGCAGTCCATAAAGAAGAAGAAGAAGCAGTAAAAGGTCAAGGCAAGGCCTGAAGAGAAGAAGAAAGATGCAGACGATACGAAGGTCAAACCAAAAAGATAAAAAGCTGGTAAGAACAGTGGTTCAAACGTACAGTCCTCAAATGCAAAGATCAACAACGAAGCCGTTGAGCTTCCAGAAAAGATAGCAGTGGTTAAGCGGCAATAAGAAGAGGAAGTGGAGGTTGAAGAAAGCAGTGATGAACAGGTAAACTTGGATGAGTCAACTGAGAAAGCTCCAACTGACGTTGAAGAGAAAGAGCAACCAACCGGTGTTGAATCAACTGAAGAGGAAGAAGAGGAAGAAGTCGTAGTTGTTGAGATACCACCAACGCCAGTGTAAGTACGTGAGATTAAGAAGATCGAGGAGCCTCCAAAAGCCCGTGAAGTAAAGAAGGTCCAGAAGATTGTGTAGGAAAAAGCAAAGGAGAAACCCGAGTAGAAGCCCAAGGAAAACCCAACAGAAGCTGCTATCCCGAAAAAGCAAGACGCCCCTACCCCATCAGCATTAACAGTTCCATCTGAGCCGAAGAAAACAGCGCCTCTCCCCAAGTAAACACCAAAAGCTTCCGCTCCTATGTAAACCCCGAAAAAATAATCGGTAGTTCCAGTGAAGAAGTAAGAAAAACAAGCTGTTTCCCAAAACAAAAAGGTTGAATAAAAGAAACCTGAGGCGAAAGTGTTAGAAAAACCAGCGAAATAACAGCCTAAGAAACCAGAAGTTGAACAACCAAAGCCCTAACCGAAGAAAGAAGCATCAAGGGTTGTAGCCGCAACTGCAAATCCACCTGAAGCAAAGAAGAATGCAGCATCGACCAAGGGAACCCCACAAAAAGCTCAAAAACAAGAACAGGCAAAGCAACCCAAGCAAGATGCTAAGCCAAAGCCAGAGGCAACGAAATTACAAAAAGTAGAAGAGAAAAAGGAAGTGAAAAAGGAAGTGAAAAAGGAAGTGAAGAAGGATGCCGAACAGTTTAACACAAGACAAGCACCAGCGAAGAAACCTGCAGCGGCTGCTGCACCACCAAAGAAATCAGCGGACAATAAAAGCCCCGTCAAGTAGGCAAATACTCCAAAAGCTAGTATCAAAAATACCAAAATTGAGCCCGCTAAACAGCCAGTTGTAGCGAAGCCAAAGAAAGCAGAAACCCCAAGCAATAAGCCAAATAAACCAATAGCAACGCCAAAGCAATAGAAGAAGCAGGCAAAGGGTAAGCCTGCGCCTCGTGACAATGCAAATGCAAACAAGAAGGCAGCTCAGCCAACCAAGGACGACAAGCAAAAGGGAAAGTCCGCTGACAAGAAGAAAGGCAAATGACTGTTTTGCTTGTAATCATCAAAGCTTTGGCTTAATACTGTTTCTGTAGTTCAGAATGCGTCCGAACGTGTCGTCACCTCGAGTTGGGTAGTCACACTTGCGGTTGAAGTCCGAAATCTCAGCGATCTTGGCTGCGACGTCCTCTGGGCTCATCTTCTCAGGATCGAAGAAGCTCCCCTACATCAATTAAGATCATTACCTCAGATCGTTGCCATCTGAGCTTAGCGACGAAACCTCCTCCGACTTCGTAGACATTTCCAGTTTCTTTGTTGGTCTCATGGGATAGGTAGGCGACGAGAGGAACCACCAATTGTGGCTTGACGTTGGCCAAGATATCAGGAGGCATAACTGTCTCGAGCATGCGAGAGGCAGCCATAGGAGCGATGGTGTTCACAAGAACGTTCTTCTTTTCGCCTTCTCGAGCAAGAGCAAGGGTAAACCCGTGAATACCCAGCTTGGCTGCGGAGTAGTTGACTTGTCCAAAGCTTCCAAAGAGACCGGCAGCGGATGCAGTGTTAATGATGCGACCGTAACCCTGTTCCCTCATAATATTCCAGGCTGCCCTAGAGCACTTGTACGTGCCGTAGAGATGGACCTTCATGATGAGATCCCAATCCTCATCCTTCATCTTCTGGAAAGAAACATCCCGGAGGATGCCTGCGTTGTTGAGTAGAATATCCACTCGACCGAAGTTATCCACAGCGGTCTTGATAATGCGGTCACCATTCTCAACTGAGTCGTAGTTGGCGACAGCAATACCTCCCTTAGCTTTGATCTCCTCAACGACCTTATCGGCAGCTGATGACGACTTTCCCGTACCTACGGTAACATGCTGAAGTACCTGTGAACGAACCTCCAAGGTCGTTGACGACAACCTTCGCACCTCGAGCACCGAAGAAGAGGGCATACTCTCGTCCAAGACCGTTACCAGCACCAGTGATAACAACGACCCTGTTATCGAACCTTAGCGTCATCACCAAAGATATAATTACGCGATGACGATAGACTGTTTTAATTTAGTAGATGGAAGTCATCAACAGGGAGAGCAGGAAACACTCAGAGCAACGGATAGAGCCAATATTTGATTTCCTCTCTCCGGCTGAGGATGTTTTGAAGTGCAACAAAGTTGGCGTTGGGCTAAGGAACCGGCTATCCAATCGCGAGTTTGCTGATTTATAGTATCCTCTCCTGCCTGAGCTTAGCCTTCTGCAAAATTATTCTCGATTCTGTGCATTCCAGTTGAATTGCGATATCCAACGCGTTCTTTTGGTGCTTCATTAGATACACCCGTACTTCGTTCTGGGCAAATAGCCATAATGTGTTCCAAGCTAGCCATTCAACACAGCTTGTCTGGTTCCACCTCGCAGCTGCCATCAGCAATGTTTACTTGGTCAACTCATTCTCAATGTCTTCTTGGTAGAACTATTTAAGCACGGCCATGCTGCCTAGCGAAACTGCATAGTGGAGGAAGTGGTTGCCGCGCTATCCTATCCCGTTTGATTACCTTGTCGTAAAAGTTCATCAAATCTGGGTCAATGTTTTTGAGCTCTAGCAATAACTTCAATACTCCGTTCTCGTAGCTGTTCACCCCGAATGCCTACACTACTTCTCAACACTCATTACGGTTCTGGCGAGAGGTTGGGAGTTTGCTGCCACTGCGAGTTACTATTACGTGCGGAAGGTATGCGCCTGCCTATGTTGGCTGAAGAGGGTACATCTGATGCGAACCGAATGCGGATGAGGGTGGAATCCTGTCTCAGAGTCTACAGCACATTCGCGAATTTGCACTAACGAATGGCAGAAAGCAGACTCCGCTCTCTGTCTTACATTGTGACGAAAGACTATATAAGGGTAAAAACAATACAAACGAGCGATGATCACATCAGTGCGAGCATGATGGTTAGAATTCCCCAACCGAACGCTAGGAGTCCTTGCCAACCAGGAGCTGGGGTAGGGGTTGGAGTTGGGGTTGGGGT